>Ga0209691_1000737_pt1 | contig 21789 bp, 12 predicted proteins | sample YNPMSBMetaG_FD_187120 | JGI IMG/M metagenome (GOLD analysis project Ga0209691, IMG submission 187120) | Anoxygenic and chlorotrophic microbial mat microbial communities from Yellowstone National Park, USA - YNP MS-B MetaG (SPAdes) (version 2) ... | reverse complement strand
CCGAGGAACTCGCCGGTGGCGCTGAAGCGGTGGATGCGATGGCTGTCCTGATCCGCCACATAGACAGTGCCGTCAGGGGCCACCGCCACATCAGAAGGTTTGTTGAATTGCCCTACCGTCGCCTGGGCGCCGATGGCGAACTGAAAGACGCGGTACGGCTGTGTCTGCTGTGTCGTGACACCGCCAGCAGGTGCGGCGGCAGCGATACCATCATCGGTGATCAATCGCCCACTGGTTCTTGAGTGACCCAGACTTAGCCCGACGACTACCAGAATGATAGAGAGAGTGACGATGAAACGATCCCCTGACTGCATTGCGATCCTCCGTTGAAGTCTGAGTTGATGCGAACTGACCTGAAAGCGAAATCCATCCGAGCACATCAATTCACGGTTGGCGACCGTCCTGTACTGATTTCAAAAAATCAATCCTCACTTATAAGAGACGCAGCAGGAAAAGCAAATTTGGCAGTTCGGAGAAGATGGCTGACAATTGGGCCTGATGTGGTTCTGGCAACGAATCGCTTTCTTGCCCGATCTCTCTCTCAGCTTTCGCTTCGGAAAAAAATTGCTACAGGTGAGAATGAGTGCGATTTGTTATCTAAATACACTACCCATAACATCTTGTACGTTACCAGTACTGGATTACCCGATCATAACCATCACCGCCTTATCAGGGCGCGGCCCTGGCGATGGGCGGTGGACTGCCGATACGAGGCGGGACATAGCGACGCTGCGTCTGACGAAGTTGATCCGTCATTTACAGGCGTGATGCCGACGCGATGGCGGAGTATTGAGGCGCCGAAGGATAGGTGGGGTTCGACCGACTAATGGGTGCGCTACTTACAGGCAGACTGTTCTTCCACCATGACTGCCAAAAGTCGGTATATCCCGCCGTCTCTTACAATAGACAGAGTAGCGTATCAGATGTAGCTCACCAGCTTCTGCATCGGGTCGGGATTCTTACTCCTGGAGAGGGAGAACATCATGAAAACATACCGCCATCCCATCAGCCGCGTTGCCATCATCGTGATGGTACTCGCTATTCTAATGTCTGTTCATTCGCCCGTACATAGTACATCACTAACAACACCACCAATGCCGGTATCCGATCTATCCGACGAGCCACCTGTGCCTCTACCTCGTGGTTGTGGTGGTGTCACACCGCCAGGGGGATCAATAGCGACGTGCTGTCTCAATGGCCGAGTCTATGTTGACGGTGAAGCGGTTGCCGGTGCAGACGTTATTATCACCAGTCCACGAGGCGATCGCTTTTCTACAGTGACTCGTATTATAAGTGTGGCGAGTGGTTCGCCCTATTACGAACTTAATTTGAACAGTGCACCCTTGAACATTCAGCCTGGTGAAACCATCACGATCACCGTGCGTTTTGGGCAGCGTGAACGCACACTGACATACATCACGCAACCGGGGAGTCAACAGGTTGACATCGTGCTACCGCGTCGTCATAGCAGCGATTATGTCAGCATTCAATCATTTCCTCTGAGAGACGAGCCAGGTCGGTTTGATGGGGCTAGTGGGATTGCAGTTAGTGCGAATGGTACGATTTTTGTCGTTGAGCAAGAGGGTCATCAGGTTCAAGTCTTCGACCGTACGGAAACTCCTGTTCGCCAATGGGGCAGGTATGGTCGTACTGAGGGACAATTTAACCGACCGGCCCGTGTTGTCATCGATCCGACCCAGAATGTTTACATCCTCGATGTCGGGAATCGACGCATTCAGAAGTTTGATCAGCAGGGAAATCGGGTTTCTCTCTGGTCATTATGCCCGAACGTTGAGCAATGCCCGCTTGCCAACGATATGGCGATGACTCCCGACGGTGATATTGCTGTCGTTTATGATCGAGGTGTCTCTTTCTTTTCGACTGCCGGAACATTACGACGACAGTGGCAGTGGCCGACCAGTCTCAATCTCAATGGCAGCGGGATTGCAGTTGATCGCAACAACAACGTCTATATCACCGGAGGCTTTGATAAGATTTACAAATTTGCCCTCAACGGTTCCTTGATCGGAGTAATTTCAACGTCACTGAGCCACATCCAGAATATTGCTGTTGATGGCGACAACAAACTCTGGGTGACCGATCCAACCATCGGTGTCGCACGTCTGTCGGCAAGCGGTACCCTTGAACGTCAGTGGTCTGTTGCAGGGGCAGTCTTTACCGATCTGACAGTGGCTGCGGATGGCAGGCTTTACCTCACAAGTTTCGATAACAAGGTGACGATAGTAGACCCAACCACGAACCAGATTCGCTCGTGGGGAGCAGCGAGTCGCTATCGCGACATCGTGGGGATGGTCGTCGTTTCCGCGACAGGCGTCCTGATAGCGAACCGCGATCCGGCTCTGGTTGCCCGGCTAGATAACCAGCAGATTACCCATTTGCAGCTTGACCCACCACCGCAAAAGATTATCGACATGACGCGAGGTCTGGATGGATGGATTTACATCCTCGATCAGTTGAGTCTCACGTCAGGGAGGGTGTATCAATTAGACGCCAACGGTGCGCAACGTTCTTCATTTGCTTTCACTAACGTTACTGCCGGTGCTATTGCAGTCGCGGCAAACGGCACAATCTTCCTGATCGATAAGCAAGATGGGAAGGTGGTCTCATTCTTGTCAAACGGTCAACGTCAGAGTGAATGGAGGGATGATCGGATCTTTCTGCCGGTGGATCTGGCGATTGATGCCAATGGCTATGTCTACGTTGCCGATGCCGGTCTCAATAACTTTAGCCGGATTCACAAATTCACGGCTAACGGGAATCATGCCGGTACGCTGGCGATCACGTTCGATCCCCTGACCGATGATGTGTTACATGTCTTCGAGAGCAATGTGTATGTGTATAACGCGAGTGCACTGCACATTCGTCCAGACACCTTAGCGAATAGTCCGGCGACTACGATTGATCTCGAAGGGCCGGTTAGAGGATGGGACATCGCCACGAATGGCAACATCTACGCTTTCAACCCGAATACGAAACAGGTGCTCATCTTCCGACCGATGCGCTACACCCAACCGATAGCAACCATTACGCATGTGAATTTGTCTAGTCTGGAGGGTAGCGACACACTGATAGTTCGGGGTATGGCGCAAGACAGTGATGAGAGTGACAGCATTGTCGAGTGGCGCTGGACTTCCAACCTGAATGGTACTATCGGTGACCAACCGGTACTGGAGATCCCAGCGAACCGTCTACAGTCGGGGATGCACAGGATCAGCCTGTCAGTGCGCGATAATGAAAATGAACAGGCAACGTCTGAAAGCATCTCGGTGTTTGTAGTTCCCCAGCCGCAATCGCTACCAGCATGGACGATACTGCTGTACCTCAATGCAGATGACCGTGAAGGTGGTCAAAACATCTTGGCCTCCTACAATCGGGCATTAGAAGAGTTGCGATCGCTCGCATCTCGTAATCCGACGATTCGTGTTGCTGCACTTGTCGATGGGCCAGGCGCGAATGACACGTATCGCGTGCTCATACCGGGTCAAACAGAGCATTTTGCCGAGCAGCAAATGGATGATCCGGCCACACTCAGAAGTTTCCTACGTTGGGGGCAAAGTCAATTTCCAGCCCGACACTATTATCTGGCGATTGCCGATCATGGACAAGGTGTGAAGGGTATTTCCTGGGATTCGACCAGTGATTACCTTGATGATGGAGTGAGTAATGAAAGTGCTTTTTTGACTGTCAAAGAGCTTGGCGAGGTACTTAACACGGAAGATATTTTTCCCATTGACGTCATTCACCTCGATGCCTGTTCGATGGGTCTCCTGGAGGTTGCCTACGAGCTTCGCCCCCGCAGTGAGGTTCCGCCCCGTTCCCGGTTCTTGATCAGCTCGCAATACCTGGGATGGTCATTCTTTGCCTATGAAGATTACTTTGCCAACATCAGTGCCAACACTACACCTGAAATGGTAGCACGAACGGTAGTCGAGAAGTACGCCGATCGTGCAAGTTCTTTCGGATACCCATTTACCATTACCGCTCTTGATCTAGGGCGCGTTCCTACCGTTGCGCAAGCAGTGAGCAGGTTGGCGCGCGAGCTGGCAGCATACGCGAACAATAGTGTTGCACAACAAAATCACCTCAATGATATTCGCAACCGTAGTGCTCATATCGAGAGTAATGGCGATCGTATCAACGATCCTGAAGATGCATACCTTGATTTGCTAAGCTGGGTACGAATCATCCGCAATGAAATCCAGGATCAGGCGATCCGGCAACGAGCGACTGAACTGATCGATGAATTGACCGGTACCCAGTCGTTTATCCTTCCCAATGGTCACCGTGCTAGAAGTGGTTTTCTCCCTAGCGAGTCTGGTGCTCCCTACGTAGATATGACGGACGTTAACGGGATTTCGATTTTCTATCCGTATCAAAAAGGTGATGTATTCAACAGGTACACTCAACATCGTCTCTTTCAGTTTACGAGAAATACCGCCTGGAATGAATTCTTGACCGCCGGTATCGTCCCTCTCAATCCAGGATCGGAACCGGATGAGAGGTTGGGACCGCTATCAATGCTGCCTGTTTTCTATAACGTCTATGTGCCGGCAGTTATCCGATAGCAGATTCTGGACACTGTTTCTCGTCATTTCCATCACGTCCGAACATGATCTGTCCGGCAGTGGTCATGGGGTATGAAAGGGCCGGGGCGGGTGCCAAACCCGCCCGCCGACTGTGTTCGGTAGCGCTGTATCACTTCTCGGAAGACCAATCAATAACCACGTACACATCGTCGTCGATGATTTCAACCGGGTACGTTGCGATGCGCAACCCAACCGGCGGCACAATACTCTTCCCACTACGTACATCGTAAGTCCACCCGTGCCACGGGCAGGTCACGGTGTATTCGATGAGTACGCCTGCTGAAAGAGGACCGCCTTCGTGGCGACAACTGTCGCTGAAGGCGTAAATGGTTCCCTGCACGTTGGCTAAACCGATTGGGAGTCCGTCGATATCAACGTAGCGCATAGAACCAGGCGGCAATTCACTGCGATGACAGACTTTGAAGCGTTCCATCTTCTCAACTCATCTTGTTTCGATCACCACCAATGATCATCTGATCGGGTGAGGAGGAAGTTCCTATCCCTAACGGTGTGAGTGATGTATAGTTTATCGCAAGTGGGTATGTCTTGGATGGGTTGGTTCTTGCGTTATCAGACGTGATAAAACCGTTCATCGCCCGCGACTGAGCGGATTTGCTAGGGGTGAATTGGGAACTTGACCTTCCCCCATGTTTCTATCTCTTTTTTCACTTCTCATTGCAGGGGCGGTATAATACGCTATAATATTCATTATCAGTCTAAATCTTTACGTGTTGCCACAACTCGAGGTGTCTTATGCCGCCGCTTGCGATTAATCAGCGCCAGCTTGAAACGCTCAGTCAATTGCTTATTGCCGGCGGTCACCACGAAGTGGCCGATCTGCTTCAAGCATCACTTGATCGACTGATTTCCTTCTGGCCGGCGCAAGCTGGCGCACTGCTGTACGTCTCACCGTATGGTGAAACAACGAAGGTGAGTCGTGGCAAACTTGATGCCGATACATTGCTGTTGATTGAACAGGCGCGTGACGGGTTTACCCGCCGTGAAGATAGTGGTGAACCGATTGTCGGTTCTTATTCGATTGACGAGAGCCGCGATCTGATAGAGTTGCCCCTCCAGAGTGGTGGACAGGGGGTTGGCCTGCTCCACCTGGTGGTCAGTCGAAACGACCAGCAAGCTGGCGGTCAGCCACCACTCGATGAAGAGCTACTAGTATTGCTGGTACGCGCAATTGGCGGTGAAGCCGATAAGCTGGCAATGCTGCGCCGTGCCGAGCGTGATTTACGTGAACTTCACCTGCTGTACGAGATCGGTCAATCGCTGGCGAGCAATCTTGATTTGACCAGCCTGCTCAACGACATCAAACTGCGGGTGCCTAAAGTAGTTGGCGCGGAACGTTGTTCGATTTTTATCCTCGATGAAGAGAAGAACGAGTTAGTGCTCGAAATCCCCGGCGAACAGCGCCAGTTCCGCATGCCAGCAGATCGTGGCATTGCCGGTTGGGTGGTGACGCATGGTATTGGGCAGATTGTGAATGATGTCGAACACGATCCTCGTTGGTACGATGCGATCAGCCGTGAAGCCGATTTTGTGACCCGCTCGATCGTCTGTGTGCCAATGCGGGTGAAGGATCGGGTTATCGGCGCGATGCAGTTGCTGAACAAAGTAGATGGACAACCGTTTACCGAGCAAGATATGCAACTGCTCACCACGTTGGCTGTGCAAGCTGCGATTGCGATTGAGAATGCTCGTCTCTATCAGCGTTTGAAGGAAGAGCGCGATAAACTGTTGCAAAAAGAGGCTGAAGTTCGGCACGCAATTGCCCGTGATTTGCACGATGGCCCAACCCAGAGCATTGCCGCAATTGCGATGAATATCGAGTTTATTAAGCGTCTCTTCAAGGCAATGCCTGAACGAGTACCTGCTGAGCTGGATACATTGGCGGAGCTGGTTCAGAAGACGACCCACGATATTCGCAACTTACTCTTCGAGTTGCGTCCGCTTGGTCTCGAAACACAGGGGTTATTGGTGACCCTCCAGCAGTATGTTGAGCGCTGGCGTGACCCTTCAGGGAACGATATTAAGCTGCGGCTTGAAGCACCAGCTCAGGTGCCACGTTTACCACCTGAGATTGAAGCGGCGATCTTCATCATCTTACAAGAGGCCATCAATAATGCCCGTAAACACGCGAAAACCGATAGCATCACGATCTATCTGTACGTTGAAGAAGATCACTTTGTCGCCAGTGTGCGTGATCGTGGGCAAGGCTTTAACGTCGCTGCGGTCGAGAGTAGCTATACGAACCGAGGTTCTCTTGGCTTACTGAATATGAAAGAGCGGGCCCGCCTGATCGGCGCCGATCTCCGTATTCGCAGCGAGATAGGTCAGGGAACAACGGTTGAATTGCGCATTCCCCTGTCTCAATCTCGTTGAGAGCTGATGAAAGATCGGCGCCGATCTTCGTATTCGTAGTGAGATAGGTCAGGGGACGACGGTTGAATTGCGCATTCCTCCGTCTCAATCTCGTTGAGCGCTGATGTGGGCCAGTGGATGCATTTGCCGTTCTGTATCTGAAAAAGTATCTGCTCCTGTCTGAAACCTCTTTTTTCCCGGTCGTTTTTGGTTGTTTTTCCTTTCCTCGCACATCGGAAGAGCAGGGGGTTGTCCACTCGGTGATCCGAATCCCTACCGTACCCTCTGACATACCTTCCCACATTGCAAGGAGGTGATGACGATACACCATCAAGTCTCACCCTTTGCCTAACAACGGTACGTCCTACCTTACCTCAGCCCAGTCTAGTTGAAATGACAGAATCCGTAGCTGACCGACCTGTGGCCCTTGCCGACGTACCAGATCGAGGGCGTCGGGAATAAATCCGGGGCCGGTGATGGTAATAACGTAATCGGTGCCAGCCGGTTGGGCTGGTAACGGCAGGCAGAACTCTTGCAGTTGCGGTTGAGGACGGAATCTTCCCAGCATCGTATCGTAGAGCCAGACGTTGAGCGTCGGCGGCGACAGATCAACCGGCCAGTTGGCGGCTGCACGCAGGCAAAGCTGGCGTTCCCGTCCTGAAGCGGCTGCCGGGAAACGAAGGTGTGCGGTTTCACCTGCCCACCGTACTGTTGCCCCTAGTATGGGATCGAATTCACCCAGATAAAAACCGTCGATATAACCGAGATCGTTGTCATCGGCTAGATCAATCCGATGGTTGGGCAACGGTGGTGGGTGGAGCCAGCGCCACGCCCAGCCGGTCGGATTCCAGTCGTCAACCAGAGTTTGCCCCAATATCTGACGGGCAGCAGTGAGATCACCCATGTGACGGAGTAGTTCACCACGAATAACCGCGGCTTGCCACAGGTAGAGTGGTTGCTGTTGGGCTAAGAGTTCCAAGCCGATAGTTGGCTGGCCGTTTCGAGCTGCTAACAATGGCTCGCCAATCGCACGGGCATATGGTGGTAAATCGGGATCGGCAAGTGCTTGCGACCACGCTGCCAGATCGTCGTTGGCAACGGCCTCGGCGAGACGCTCAAAAGCGTGATAATGTGGGCGGCGCTGCCAGGCAATCTGTGTGGCTGCCAGTGCCGATGGATAAGGGCCGAAGTACGATGCCCATTGTGATGGCGCGCCGTCGGCACGTGGTTCGAGGTAGGCGTAGGGCGTGGCAGCGATGAGCCATGTAAGCACTGCGAACGTGGCGTAGAGCAGGCCACGTCGATCAACTAACCACATTCGCCAGCGCGGAGCGGCTGCCAGCGTCGTTGTTGCCATAATAAACAAAAAGGGCAACAGCGGAGTTCGGAAGCGATTAATTGCAAACAACAACGGTGCTGCGGCCAGGTTGTAGAGCAACCACAGCCCAATCAGCCAAGCGAGTTCAGAGCGCCCTCGTTTCAGGGTAGCCCAGCCCAACACGGCGAGCGGTAACGCGACGATGTACAATGTATCATCAAGCACAAACAGCGCGAGTGTGTACCACTCGGGTAAACGGCCCAAAGCAAACCCCTCGACCAACCGTTCATCGCCACTATAATTGATTTGGAGCAGATCGATCAGCTCCATCAGCGTTTTTGCGACAAACGCCCACGGCTTTGCCCGAATCAGACACCAGCCTTCAGCAGTCAGCAGTTGCTGTCGTTCGGCCTGGGTGATGCTCGTCACCGGTCTGGTCAATACCGTCTGCAAACGCGGATCTCCATTCTGCGCCAGACACGAATTGGCAGTGAGTGCAACACGGGTGGCATCATCAAGCGTTGGATCGAGGAGGGCCAACACGAAATTGCGGGTTGGGGCATCGCTGCGACCATCATCGTAGGCGGTACGGGCGCCTAAAGCCAGGTTGTAGGCGCCAGTCGTGTCGATGATGATCAGGCCACCGTATGTTCGTGAGGCGTAGACCGCCCATGGCCCAATCAGACATCCTGCACTCAACAGGGGGAGCAGCGCCGTGATGGCGCGCTGGCGCAAGTTGCCGGTGGTGTGCCAGAACAGCCAGAGCGTGACCAGCGGCAAAAAACCAAGTAACAACCCGCGTGTAAGTGTCGCCAGACCGAGGAAGAAACCGCCGATGAAAAGTCGGTATCGGTGATGCAGACGAGCCAACAACCAAAAAGCTGCCAGGAGCAGGCAGATAAATAAGGTCTCGCTTAACAGCAGTTGCGGATACATTGCGAGTGGTAACGAAAGCGCACTCAAAAGCGCTGCACCACCAGCAGTACGCGAGGACGCACCCAGTTGACGACTTATCGCATACACCAGCCCAACGTTCACCAGACTCAGCAGGCTCTGGCTGGCAAAAATAATGGCTTCGTTGCGACCAAACAAGACGATATGCGCCGCCAGGAACAGCGGGTAAAGTGGTGCGCGTGTCCAGAGATAGCCGGTATGCCAGGCAAACCCACGCCCGTTGGCCAGCCAGTCGGCAGCGGCCAGATACTCGGCTTCATCGGAAATGAGACCGAGACGCGGCAAGTTGCCCCAAAGCGCCACTCGTAAGCCAAGACCACAACACAAAGCCAGTATGAGAGGCCAGTGTTGTTTGAACCAGAGACGGCTATTCATCACCAGCAATAACCTCAATCGTCGCTAACCAGAGCCGTCCGTCGCCAAGTGATCGCTCACTGTATACCGGTAAACGGCCGGCTGGAGTGGGATCGGTTGGTCGATACCAGCCTATCAGGAGACGGTACTGACCGGGTGCGAGATCGGGTGGAAGGCAGACTGCTCGATCATCGCGCGCCGGTTTGCCCGGTAGCCATGTGCTGGTAGGGAGATAGCCGGTTAACGGTTGACCATCATCACCGGCAACCGGCGGCTGTTCACAATCGCGGCAAAGATGAATAAAAAGGCTGTAATCCTCGCTCAGCGGCTGCTGTACATCCCAGAAGAGACTCAGCGGAATATTGCTGCCGGCCCGGTATACTCCTGGTCCGACTGGGGTGGTTGCTTTCAAGGTATAACCCAGCAATTGCAGGTGATCGCCAAACAGAGCTGTGAGTGGCGTCGTTGGTCGTACAATCTCACCGGTGATGTAGGCTTCTGGTGCTTCTTGACAGAAGAGATGAACACCATGGAAACGCCAGATACCGCACGGCCAGGTCCGCTGCTCACGGCTAAAGGCCCAGAAGTTACCGACCAGCCCATATTCATCGCCAGGGAGCGGTGGATCAATCGTTCGCGCATGATCTGGTGCGATGATCAGCCAGCTCCGAGTATAACCGGTTAATGCCTCGCGCCGCTCAACATCCCACTCGCGCTGACTGTAATCGGTTTCGCCGGTCCAGAAATTGGCGAACGTGATCGGTTGTGGCATCGGATCAACACTGAAGCGGGCTGTGTAGTAGTCGTACAATGGACGCAGATAACCTGGGTGAATCACCACAGCATCGTCGGGATGAACCCGTCGTGCCAGTTCCGCGATGGCGTCGCGGTATTGTTCTTTGACCGGATCACCCGAAAAGAGGCCGAAACGAGGTTGCGTCATGGCAAGACCGGCAGTAGTTATCATTCCGATGAGCATTAACCATCCCACCGAGCGTAGCCAGCCAGTGTGACCTATCCCTAAAGCCAGAATAATGATCCATACCGGAAAGATAATCATCAGGTAGCGGGTTTCATAGAGACGGGTAACGAACAGTTGTAACGAGAAGAGGATAAGCGGTAGACTACCCGTCACCCCCAGCACGAGTCTGACATTTGGTGAGACGTGACGTAGACTAAGCAATCCTAGGCCGAACATCAGCAACCATGGCAGCAACCAGAACCATTCGAGATCACCCGGCCAGCGGTCAAGACTGAAACGAGTTATCGTCAACCAGAGGGCCATAAGCGGATCGGCGGCAATTGAAGCGCCGCGCGCTGCCCGATCACTCCCCACACCAGCAGCCATAGCCGCAATCATCCCGATGCCGGTGGCGAGCAATCCTGCGGCGAGTGCAAAGCGGTACCGCCGCGGTCGGCTGAATAACCAAATCAGCGCAATACTCAGGCTCAGTAGCGCCGTGAGGCGATGAATAAAGAGTGCAATCAGTGCCAGCCCAATCAACCAGAACCATGCCTGTGAGTGGTCAGCTTGCACAGCCCAGAGCGTCAGCCAGATCATCGCCGCGCTGACTGCCAGCACGAGTGCGTACACTTTTGCTTCCTGAGCATACCAGATCGCGAAGGGTGAGAGTGTACTGATCACCAAGGCCGCGATTGTGATACCCTCCCGTCGGGGAGATGTACCGGCTGCCGTGCGTGCCGCCAGCGCCACGAATGCAACGCTCAGGGTGCCGGCCAAGGCCGATGGTAAGCGCAGCGCCCACTCACTCATCCCGGCTACGCACATCCATCCCTTCAAAAGAATATGGTAGAGTGGGTAGGCCGCGCTCGGTTGCAGCAGATCACGAAACAGGATACCCCAGGGTTGCATCGCCATCGCCCAGCTATTCCCTTCATCGAGCCAGAGACTCTGGGCATCGAGGCGATAAAGACGGATCACCAGAGCGGTAACGCCGATTATGAGCCAGATCACCAACGGTCGCCACTTCATAGGCTAACATTTCCTCGTAATGCCGTGGCAAACGCCGCCTCATAACGTGCCGCCGTATTTTCCCAGGTCAGTTCATTCACAATCCGTTCGCGCGCTGCTACCCCCAGCCGTTCTGCGAGTGTCCGGTCAGCGATCAAACGCCCAATAGCTGCTGCCAGTGCTCCTGCATCGCGCTCAGGCACGATTAACCCATGCACTCCATCTTCGATCACATCAGGCACCCCTGCTACCCGCGCTGCGACAATCGGGCGGGCTGCGCCCATCGCTTCAAGCAAGACATTTGGTAAGCCATCAACTCCTTCACGCACAATTGGAAGTGCAAAGACATCGGCTGCGGCCATCGCCATTGCCGTGCGTGCCCGATCAAGTTGGCCAGTAAACAGCACGTTCGTTGCGATCCCCAGTCGAGCCGCCTGCGCTTCCAGCGCTGGTCGCAGATCTCCGTAACCGACAATCACCAGCCGGGCTGTCGGATGCATCCGCAGCACTGCTGGCCAGGCATCGAGAAGCACACTGAAGCCTTTTTTGCTCACCAGGCGTCCTACGCCCAACACCAGCGGAGCATTTTCGGGAATACCCCATTCGGCACGGAAGTGCTGTGCAGCCGTCAGATCGGGGCGAAATTGATCTGGATTGACGCCGTAGGGGATCACAAAGGTGCGCGTCGGATTTGCACCTAGTCGTACTCCCCGCATACTCAAATCTGCACTACAGGCAGTTACTACTGCTGCCTGGCGAAACACGAGTCCGGCTATCTTCCCCATAATGGGTTGTGTTTCCGCCAGGTAGATGTCACTCCCATGCAAACTAACCACTAATGGGAGACGGGCACCGAGTGCTGCCAGTGCTGCCGGTGGGCCGTTTGGCAATACCCAATGGGCTTGCACCAGATCGAACGGCGTGCCGCGGGCCTGGGCCTGTCGTAATTCGCGTTGTAATGCTAGCATCGAGGCTGTGAGCGCAAAGGGGGCCGCAATCCATGCCCGATCACGCACCTGAGTGTCACTATGGAGTGACTGGGCATAGCCCCAGATATTCAGGGTGGGGTGGGGTGCATAGCGAAAAAAGCGCAGTTCAATGCCACGTTCACGGGTCTGGCGGCGCAATTCGGGATGCCATGGTGCGACTAACGTCACCTGATGACCACGGGCCGCGATCCCGGCGGCAATCTCTTCGATAAACGGTGCGGTTGTTTCTCGTGGGTATTTTGGCAGTGAGGATGCCAACATTAAGATACGCATACGACGAAAGTTCTATTTTGAAGTAGGAATCCGATAGATAAACGCACGAAAATCAGGTGTCGGACTAGCATAGAGTAATTCAAAGCCGTCAATGATCATCCCCGGCTGATTAGCGTGATCCATCAGCGGTGCTAATAGCCGACCGACATCACCTTTCACCCGCATCTGATTTTCCAAGACTAGATACTTTGCCCCATAGTGGTGGGCAATATGCAACAGCAGTTCACGGTCATCGGTGTTGGGAATCATCACCGCCGGTCGTTCGGTATGCCAGTTAACCTGCCAGGGCAGACGGGTCATAATCACTGCATCGGGTGGCGTATTGGCGCGTAACCATTCATAAGCGGCCAGGTCTTGCTGCCAGATACGAGGCTCGTTGCGTACCTTGTCGGCAATGTCGGCTTGTGAACCGGCGACAATAGTCACAATGGCGGTCAATGCCAGAATGAGACCTAACGGCGCCCACCGTCGATCACCGATGGCTGCCAATCGATCATAGCCGGCCCAGATAATCCAGGATGCTAGAAGCGCCAGCCATGGAATAAGTGCCACCCAATAGCGCTCTTCATTGGTACGCCAATAGGTGAGCATAAAGAGGATGTACGGCGTATACGTAAACCCTATTAGGCTCATCCAGTTTCGGCGATACGCAATTGCCGCCAGGAAACCGGTCAGCGCAAGCCAGGCACCAAGGGAGGTCAGAATGTTCTTCTGCGCATCGTGACTGAATAGGGCAGCGATTGGGTCTGGTGCTCCTGGCCACGCCGGCATCAGATACGCTCGCAATTCACGCACCTGGGTCTCGAATTTGGTTATGGTTGCATCAAATCCCCAGCGCAAGATCCAACTGCGGTTGGGAAGGCCGGGTCCACCCCATTCTGGTGCGAACACGCGGTAGATCTCGGCCCAGGCATCACCACTTACACCACGATAGTCGAGCACCCAGGCATCGTAACTTTCAGTACTGTAGACCGGTTTTCCAAACAGTATCATATTACGTACCAGGTATGGCGAAAGGATGAAGAGCGCGATGAGTGACCAGACGACAATCGGTGTCAGTTCAGTACGTAGCCGTTGCCAACGTTGTTGCCAGGTTGGGATAGGACGGAGATGGTTTAACAGTATTGTCAATTGCCAAAGCCCCATCCCCAGCGCAAACATCGCCCCACTGGGTTTCTGCAACATCATCAGACCGGTACAGATTGCCGAAATCAGGAGCCATCGCCAGCGCTTTCTCCCGTCGGTATGGCTGCGCAGCAACGCAGCAGTTGCGGCCAGACTAAATACCACAAATGCCAGATCGTTTGTGACATAAATTGACAGCCGGAAGAAGAGGTAATTGGTCAACACGATGATGGCCGCCGTCACTCCGACTCGCCGATCCCATAGCCAGCTTCCAATGTTGTACAGGAGAACAAGTAGGATAACATCAAAAATGAAATTGGGAATCTTTGCTGCCCAGGCGGTTGGCCCGAACAATGCAAAAAAAGGCGCAATCCAGACTGGTTGTAACAGCGGCCAGGTTTCTTGTGGCCGGGTTACGCTATCGTATAGATAATAAAATTGACTGATATAATCAACAACCCATCCGCGCCCACGAACCAGATTACGCGCTACAATCGCATTATCGCTGTAATCGGCATGCCCGACATACGGCAGGGCAGCGATCACGGTAGCTTCAAAACCCAACCAGATGACGGCGAACAGTCCCAGTACGAGCCTGGCCCCATACCGTGTTGCCAGCCAATCAACCAGTGCGTCGCTCAGCCGTGGCAAACCGGTGCGGCCATTGTTCAAGATCAACGCCAGCAGAGCGGTGCCTAAGAGGGCCAGTAACAGTGAATCGGGAAAAATCTGCCAGAAAAGCCGAATCCCAACCGCTGTCATCCAATGAAACACATGGAACAAAACATAACCGAAACAGACCAGCGCTACTGTGACCAGGCCATACCCCAGGATACGTCCATGGGCATAGTGCTGTACCAGTCGTCGGATAAAGGTCAAGAGTGGTTGTCGATACACAAGCACATTGAGCGCCAGTAAGCCGATCATCGCCACGTTGAGAATTGCCGCCATCCAGATGCGGGCGCCTGCCAGACCGATCGCTGCTATACTGATGCCGAGGGTAGTCAGAATATACACCTGAGCCTGGCTCAGCCGTAAACAGGCTAGCAATACGGCCAATAGCACTGCATTCCAACCCAACAATGCCACTGCCGGCCAGGCTGGCGGCAAAAACAATGCCGATTCCTGATTTGACGCAATCCGAATTTCAGCCAGTCGCACCCCTTTCGGTCGTGGATCGCGTTCATCGGTTAGAGTTGCTGATGATTGGAGCGTAATCGTCAGGTGATCATGTTGATGAACGCTCCCCGGTACAGAGAAAGAATATGCTTCCCAGTGTGGCGTAGGAACGAAATTACCAACCAACACCTCATCAATGAATACGCTCACCGTCGGTTGCACACCGACAGACGCCGGCCAACCCTGGGCAACAATGGTCAACTGCAACGCTGAACCGGCACCAACGTTTGGCAAGACCAATACCGCTCGTTCGCGTGTCCATCGCGAACGCCCGGTTGGTGAATCAGGCGTTAATTCGTCGGCAAACAGATCACCGCGCTCAACCGGCGCCTGTCCCAGACCGGGACTAACCCCAACGAAGAGACGATCTCCCGGCCAACCGATGGCGACCCGGCCTTGTGGTGGCGCCTGATAGGCCATTACTCCCGCCAACAAAGCCAGCAGTAACATCAACAGCGTTGCGCGAACTGTTGTACGGATAGAAGATGTAGATTCTGCCGCGAGTAGCTCTCCGGCAATCGTTGCACGATCACGAACAGCCATTCTGTCCCTTCACCGATGGGCCTGTTGCCGACGGCCATTATACCGCTATTTGTTGTCAGCCGTAGCCTGTGATACCACATAGGGTATGTGATAAAGTGCTGAAGATTCCATCACACACTCCTAAAACAGAGTTGCATTGCAGCGCCAGGCCTGTTATCATCAAGCGCTATGATCTGGACAATTTCTGATCTCCATCTTTCTTTTGCTCGTCCCAAGCCGATGGATATCTTCGGTCCCGGCTGGAAAGATCATCCCGAACGCATTGCACAGGCGTGGCGTGAACGGGTAGCAGCAACCGATTGGGTACTGATTGCCGGAGACATCTCGTGGGCAATGAAATTATCCGATGCCTTGCTCGATTTGCAATGGATAGATGCGTTACCCGGCACGAAGGTGCTCATTCGCGGGAACCATGATTACTGGTGTCCGCGCCGTGTCAATTCGATCCGTCGTCATCTCCCGCAGAGCCTACGTCTGATCGGAGCCGACGCAATCGATATTGGCGAGGCTGTCGTCTGTGGCACCAGAGGCTGGATCACGCCTGAAACACCTGGTTTTGGCGAAACCGATCTCCCAATTTACCAGCGCGAACTCGGTTTACTCGAACGAGCATTAACGGCGGGAAAGACACTAGCCGTCGGTAAGCCGCTCATCGTGATGATTCACTTTCCGCCGTTCGTTAATCGTCAGCCCACGGAATTCGCTCGTTTGATCACTGCTGCCGGAGCTACAACGTGTATCTACGGTCACCTGCATCGCCGTTACGATTGGGATAACGCGGTGCAAGGTCGTGTCGAAGGCGTGTACTATCAGCTTACTGCCTGTGATTACCTTGGTTTTGGGCCGGTGGCCGTGCGCGGTTTGCATGGGTAGGAACGACGTGGTACAGAACGGCGGTAGAATGTTTCCTATCTGGTAGGTGGCAGAGATGCAAGAGAGGGGAAACAGAAGCGCCAGTGTGTCTGAATATTCCTTTGCCGACAGTTGCTTGCTGCTCTCATTCATCCCTAGTGGTTCCCGCCGCCAGGGAATGAATGGCACTGCTCGCCGATGATGCGGGTCATTGCATCGCCAGGGGGATCATAAGTGCGGGACGGAGTCATCCATCGAGGTACGGCGCCGCCCTGTGGCATGGATGAATAGTCAACAAGCTGCATTTCCCATCAGGCGCATCCTGTGCCCATTGTATCATCGCGGAAGGGCGGTGCGCGAACCGCCCCTCTGTCGAAGGGTGAAAGCGGTAGGGATTTCCTGTGCCTCACCCAGATGGAAGCTGAGAGAGTGATCACCAACTCAGGTTTTTGATCACCCTCTACGAGAGCACCAATCCAGCAACATTATTACCGGAACAGATCGCGGATTCGAGCGACTAGTTGTTCAATCATTGCCCGCATCTCGTCGATAGCGACATCGAGATTGTTGGTCGTTGACTCAGCATCTTCATTCGGCATCAAGAGCCATAGGACAAGGTAGATGACGACCCCGATGCCATTCATCAGCCCAACGATGACAAATGCAATCCGCATGATAACCGGATCGATACCCAGATATTTTGCCAGGCCGCCGGCAACCCCGGCGATCATACGATCACTGCGTGTTCGTTGTAGGCGTTGGGTTTGTGGTGTATTCATAACATCCTCCTTCTATCGTACCATCTATTTGACGTTGCCCCTTTCCTGTCAGTTGCAGTTACAGCATAAATCTGCGGCAACCAGCCTGGTTGCCGCAGAGCCAATAGGGGAGTGAGCAGAGATGTCTGCTCGCTTATCGTCTTAGTTTCCGCATGGATCAACGTTACGCCAGTTGAGCACGGTATCGTTCACCGTTTGTAGGTGACTTGTACCGTAGGTGAGCGTTAATTGGCGATTGGCTAGCTCTTCACAAGCGGCACCCTTCTCAACGTAATCCCACGAGCCAAGGGTATACTTGTACTCAAGCTGCGTGCCCTCGCGTCCGGTAAAGGTGATCGTCCATTGTGTTGGAGAGATTTGGGTCATAACGACCCCACCCGGATTCCACTGCGGTAATCCACCATCGAGTCGGTCAAGGAAGCCAGCAATATAAACGCTCCGCCCAATCGCATCTTCGACCGGGATTGGTACGGTGACGTTCACGACCAGCGTGACCGTGCGTGGTTCAGCAGTAGCAGTTACCGGTGTGCTGAAGCCCGAACGGTTGAACGATGTGTCAAGTGCACGCACCGCGTACGTGTAAGTTGTGCCTGCCATCACTGTCGTGTCGGTAAAGGTAGTGGTCGTCGTGCGAGCAAAGATGATTTCGTTACCGTTACCGTCGATGCGGCGTACTTCGTAGGCGTAGGCGTCGCCAACCGCATTCCAGCTCAAGGTGATTCCTGCCGGTGAGGCGCTCAGCACCTGCAGGCCGGTTGGTATCGCTGGTGGTGTCGTATCACCACTAGAGAGTACAGTAAGTATGCCTGGCTGGGTTGGCAATCCGTTGATTGGTCCACTGCGATCAGCGTAGAGCCAGTCGCGTCCATTCGTTGTGCTGTAGCGGAAGACGTAGTCGAAGACCCCGACGGTTTCAGGCTGGAGCCGGGCCTTGAATTCGTCGTTGTTACCGACATCGACGTTGAAGGTTGCTTCAACCCATATCCAGCTACTTCCACGTGGATCACTACCTTGTGGACCGTATCCAACCTGAGCACGTAGACCAGGTGTTGCGCCAGGCAGGTTGGTAACGCCGTTAATCCACACCTGCCCATAAATCTCTGGTGTCAAATCGATAGCCGAGACGGTATGGTTGATGCTCGGCGGCCATTGCAGATTAGCCCACCCGATCGGGTAATGTGGAAGCGCACTGACTTCTACCGAGGCCGGGCTTTCGTTACCGGCTGCATCTAGTGCTCGGACTGTGTAGTAATACGTGCGACCATTAATGACTGTGGTATCGGCAAAGGTGAGGCTGGTTACTGGCGTGGCATTGATCTTTACCCAACCACCACTGACCGGACTGCGGTAAATGTTGTACGCCTTTGCTCCACCACTTGGGCGTTGCCAGCTTAAGCGAACCAAACCGTCACCTTCTTCGGTTACCCGGAGGTTTTGTGGTGCAGCAGGTGGAGTCAGGTCGGCACCTGGCTCGCTGAGAAGAACCGTACCGCTCAGCGGAGCCAGCGTTATCTGCACACCCCCTTGTACGACTCGAACCTTCTCGTCAAGCTGGTTACCAACCGTGAAGAGTGCACAGAGTTCTACCCCATTGGGAAGGAAGCCACTAACCGGAACTGTTACCGTCTGCGTGGCCGCACTGCGATTGATCAGAACAATCGCTGCTTCATTGCGATATTTGCGGCCATACGCTGCTACACCTGCCACATCGTCAGCCAGTAGTGGGGTGAAATTGCCCCGTACCAAAGCTGGATAGCGATTGCGCAGTTCGGTCAGGCTGCGGTAGTATGCAAAGAGATTAGTGTCAGGAGACCCTCCCAAGTCAGGCCACGGATAGGTACGCCGATCGTCGGGATCATCATCACCGGTTACACCCACTTCGTCACCGTAATAGATAGTTGGTGCGCCAGGCATAGTGAATTGGATCAGAGAAGCAAGCTGCAAACGCCGCTTCCCTTCGGCTAGATTGGCTGAGTTGAACTCCTTGTCGGCTCGAGTTTCCTGGCCGGGGGTGAGAGTCCACAGGATACGCTCAGTATCATGACTATCAAGCAGATTCATGAGCGTGTAGTACGCAGCATCGGGATAATCCTCACGAATTGAGGCCAGGCGACTCAAGAACTCTGAGGGGCTAATGACCCGTCCACTATCTCCAAAACCTTTGCTATCAAACGTTCCGCCCGGTAAAAGCAACCCGATTACCGCGTCGCGCAGGCGGTAATTCATCGTTGTATCAGCGGTTTGGCCGCGCAGATGGCGGAGCAATGTTGAGTCTTTCTGCCACAACTCGCCGACGATCAGCCCATCACGCCTGGTCTGACGCACTACTGTACGAAATGTCTCCCAAAAACCACTGGGGAAGCTGGCATCGCCCATCACATCAAGACGCCAGCCCGCTGCGCCTCGCCGTAACCAAAAGCGTGTGACGCTGTTAGCACCGGTCAAGAAATAGTTTTGCACGTCAGGGTTTGACTTGTTTATTTCGGGGATCGAGTCAAACCCAAACCATCCAACGTAATCATCGCTCGTACAGGGTACATTCGTGGTACGGAAGTTGAACCAGTTGCGATAGGGTGAAGCCAGTGACTCACAGGCACCCAGGGTATCGTAATGCCCATACCGATCAAAGAATGGGCTGTCTGATGACATGTGGTTGAAGACGCCATCGAGAATGATCCGTATCCCACGCCGTCGTGCCTCTTGTACGAGGTGGACGAACGTACTATTATTGCCGAGATAAGGATCGATCCGATAGTAGTCGCGGGTATCGTAGCGATGATTCGAGCCAGCGGCAAAAATAGGGTTGAAGTAAATGGTGGTAATACCGAGTTGTTGCAGATAATCGAGCTTCTCGATCACACCCTCTAAATCACCACCGTAATAATCACGACCACGTGGCCCCTCAATGGTTGGGCTCCAGGCAGGTGGTGTACTGTCATAGCGCCATGGGCAGTTGGAAGCTGCATCAGCGTAATGACGGCAGAACCCTTCAGGAAGATCACCCCAACCCAATGTAATAACTGGATCGTCGTACCGAATATCGCCCGTACGGGGATCGTTGTGCGGATTGCCGTTGCGGAAACGATCAGGAAAAATCTGGTAGATAACAGCCGATCTTGCCCAATTGGGCGAGGTAAAAGCCGGATCGTAGAACATCAACGCATAACTGAAGTCAACCACATCATCAGTCATGCGTCCAGGACCGCCATCGAGTGCTGCTGTATTGTCAGCGTAATAATCAGTATCATTCCCATCAGTCACTATGAAGCGATACCAGAGATTGTTGGGTTGCGTCTCGTGCAACGTAGCGGCCCAGAAATCGCAGGTTCGCGGCCCATAGTCGCCATAACAATCGGTATCGGCTGCGACAATACTCATCGGAATAAAGCGTTGGACACCAGCATTGACATCGTAGACCCGCAGCGTTACTGCAGTCACGTCATTGTGGAAGGTACGTAACCGAATAGTTACTGGTGTGCCGGCAGGGACTGCGCCACCTGGGGTGCGGTATAGGGGATCACGGGAATTGTGATACACTCCATCCCATTCAACATTGTTGTCGGGTTGAGGCAACGCGCTGCGCACTTCAACCCCAACGAACGTTGTGGCTGTATTAAAGCTAAAGATGACAGTTGCCGGGCCGGTAATGGTGAAAGGTACATTGTTCCCAAATGCGCCATAGTTTGGGTTCGCCCAGCTCTCATTGGTGGCAATCTTAAATTCATAACTGCCGGGTGGAATTGCATCCGTAATAAACGTAAAGATGCCATCGCCATCAACATCACTCATAAAGGTACGTAGACATTCCGGCTGCCAGTCGCCATCGCAACCGATTTCGCTGTTGAAATTTCCCGGAACGGTATAGATAGTATTTCGCACGCTATCAGCAATGTAATGGGTCTTGTGATCGTAGTAGAAACGTACAGATTGCGTGCTATTCAGAGTAATTGGAATATTTGGGCCATCTTGCTGAAAATTGGCCCCGTAATTTTCGGCCCAACTTCCCATAGCAATTTTGTACTCATAGTTTCCGGCTGGAATAGGCGCTGAAACGAAGAGGTAGACTCCGTTTCCCTGTGGAGTAAAGGCCGAACCGATACATCCTGGATCCCAGTTGCTACACGCACCGGCAGTTGCGGCTGATTGCAGGTTACCAGCGAGATTGACTGACGTCGGCTGTGAGGTGTGAGCGGCGAGGCTTACCGATGGTTGTGGTGCAATCGTTGCACCAAAGAGCACCCCAAACGCGAGAATGAGGTGCAAGATGCGGAAAAACAAGCGCGGTCTCACTTTAGAGCTCCTTTGCACTTCCTGTACGTTCTCAACACGGCGGCATCCGTCAGGGACGCCGTGGAGTAGCACCATTGCACTGACCGCACTTGGGTGCTATGGAGCTAGATTGAGCGCGGTGATATTGTTTTCAATAGAAAAGTTGCTATTAAAACAGATGCTTGCGCAACATATCATAAATCAT
>Ga0209691_1000734_pt1 | contig 21813 bp, 24 predicted proteins | sample YNPMSBMetaG_FD_187120 | JGI IMG/M metagenome (GOLD analysis project Ga0209691, IMG submission 187120) | Anoxygenic and chlorotrophic microbial mat microbial communities from Yellowstone National Park, USA - YNP MS-B MetaG (SPAdes) (version 2) ... | reverse complement strand
GTTAGCTCAGTTGGTTTAGAGCGCTGCTTTGACAGGGCAGAGGTCGGAGGTTCGAATCCTCCACAGCCCACTTTTTTAGACCCAGCGGTTTTTTATCACTTTCACTATGGAGCTGATGCGGCTATGTGGGTGATTCCTGAAAGCCCGCATGCGCTGATCTCGCCACCCTTGGAAAAGTACGTATTAGCGTCAAAAGTTACATTTTTCCGGCTAGCGTGCCGGCAAGCGAGAAAGCCTACCCTTCTCCCCTCAGGCGAGACGAGAAAAGCTCTTCCCGAGGCAGCGGACTACTCCTTCCATCCCTATTTGGAGAGAAGCTGAGCGAGCTTAGTTTTCCAGGATTTCCAGTTCTACCCGGCGGTTGTTCTGGCGGCCCTCCTCGGTGTCGTTCGTGTCGATGGGGCGGCTTTCGCCGTAGCCGATGTAGGAGAGGCGATCCGCTGATATACCCCGCGAGACAAGGTACTCATACACAGATTTTGCGCGGGCCTCCGAGAGGCGCTGGTTATACTCGTCTGAGCCACGGCTGTCTGTATGACCCGCAATGCGCACCTTCATGCGGGGATTACTTTTGAGAAGTTCATACACCCGTTCCAGCTCGGTCTTAGATTCTGGGCGAAGGGTGGCTTTGTCAAAGTCAAAGAAAATATTTCGGAGGACGATGGTGGTACCGGTTTTATAGCGGTTTAGGCCGATGTCTTTACGGACTTCCCGATAGCCCATGCTTTCTTCTACGATGAAGTTTTCAGAATGGAAGGCATACCCCGGAGCGGTAACGGCAATACCGTAGTTTTTCCCAGCGGGGAGGGAGATGAGATACTTACCGGTGGCGGCATTGGAGGTGAGGACGGCAAGGGTTTCTGCGCGGACATTGTCAATTACGACGATAGTGGCTTCCAGGGGGCTCTGGGTTTCGTTGTCGTAGATGATACCGGTGACGAGGGTGAGGTTGGGCCGGAAGACCGGTGCGGCAGAAGGTTCTGAGGAGACCTGGAGGTCTTCCTCTTTTTTCGTTTCCGTAGGTGGGGCGGAGGCTACTTGGAGCGTGGAAAAGTCAACGAGGTAGAGGTCTTTTTCGCCGTAGCTATCATCTCTTTCGCTGGCATAATAGCCGTGGAGGCCACTGGCTGAGAGGACGAAGTAGATGTCATCGCCGGGGGTGTTGATGGGATAGCCGAGGTTGACGGGTGGTGCCCAGGTGCTATCCGGGCGGAGTTCTGTGCGAAAGATATCAAACCCGCCTATGCTATTGGGGCCGTTGGAGGAATAGAAGAGGGTCTTCCCATCGGGATGGAAGAAGGGGCCATCCTCATCGTAGGGGGTGTTGACTGGGGGCCCAAGGTTGATGGGATTGCTCCACTTGCCGTTGGGGAGGCGCCTGCACATGTAGATGTCGCGCCCGCCCATCCCACCTGGACGGTCCGAGACGAAAAAGAGCGTCCGCTCATCGGCAGAGAGACACACGGAAGGTTCCCAGTACTTGGAGTTGATAGGGCTGCCGAGATTTTTGGGGGGTAGCCACCGGGTGCCCTTGAGGCGACTCTGGAAGATATCGCCGCCATTTTCGGAGTTGAAGAGGAAGAGGGTTTGGCCGTCGGCGGAGAGGGCGATACAGGCGTCATGGGTGGGGCTATTGAGGGGGGTGCCTACATTGCGGGCGGGTGTCCACTGACCGTTCTTGTTTTCGGAGACGTAGATATCCTCGTAGTATAGGCCATCGGGGGCTACTTTGCCGCCTGTGGAGCCGGGCCGCCGGGAAGTAAAGTACAATATGCTCTCGTCGGCGGAGATGACGGGAGCAAAGTCCGGGTAAGGGGAGTTAATCTGGGCGCCCAGGTTGCGGATTTCAATCTTGAGCGGTTCGGCCATGTACTTTTCGGCATTTTTGAGCTGCTGGAGGGTCATTTGGAGCCTCGCATACATGGGGTCTGAGGGTTTGGCCTGGGCGAGCGCTCTTTCTACGAGGGGCCGGGCTTTTGCAGGCTCGCCAAGCCGCTGTAAGACATCCGCATACGCCACGACATAACGAAGCGAAAAGTTCACCTGCATCTGCTCGGCTTTTTGGAAGTATTCCCGGGCTTTGCGGTTTTGGCGCAGGCGGTAGGCACAGTAAGCGCCTTGTAGGTAGGCCTCTGCGCTGAAAGGATTCGCCTGCATAGCGGCTTCAAATTCTGCCAGCGCGTTATTGTAGTCCTCCATGGACATAAGCTCCATGCCGCGCTGGATATACTTTTCAGCCTTTTGCGGCTGCGCCTGTCCAAAAATCACCAGGCTTCCTAAGCTAACTACGAGCAAGAAGTCTCGCATGCAGCAAAAATACAAATGATACCTTTACCAGACCTTTGCTGGAGGCACGCAGCAGAAAGGTAGGCAAGGGCTCTGGATGCATGCACGTGGGCCGATGAGGCTTCCCTCGCCAATGAGGAGAGGCTGTGCTGGTGCCATTGGAGCGAGGATAGCCCCGGCCCCTATATACACATACGGGCCAATCTGTACCCCTGCTTCTATCTGGGCATACGAGCCAATGTAAGCACCTTCGGCGATCCGCGCGCCGGCTTCTATACGGGCCCTCTCTTCTATGATGACCAGAGGCCCTATGGTGGCCCCGGCTCCTATTTGCACACCTGGCCCTACGAAGGTGCCTGCGCCAATTTTTACTGCGTTTTCTACCTGGGCTGAGGGATGAATGAGCGGCCCCGCCAGGGGATGCCGCAAACGCCGAGAGAGATTTCGGCGAATCGTACCATCCAGAAAAGATAGGAAAATCACCTCATCGGGGTGGACCTCTGGATTATATGGCCCTATGGATGGGATGGGAAGGGGTGGGGTTTCTTCTAACGGCTCAGTGAAATAGGCTGTGAGGACTTCGCCCGCTGCCAGGGCCGTTTCATACACTTTTCGGAGAAAAGGCCCTGTGCCATACAGGATCACTGCAAGACGGGCATGATGAGCACGAGGGTATCTGTTGGCGGCAGCTGCGGGTCGGGTTCGATGATCACCGGCCGGCTGGGGCTCGTCATGCGCATGACGATCTCCTCTGCCGCGATGTTTTCCAGGATTGAAGCGAGTGTAGGCCCTCGGAAGGCGATTTTGAAGTCAGCGCCTTCATACTCGCAGGGGAAGTACTCTACGGCTGATGTGTGCGAGAGGGCATCATAGGCGGTGAGGGTGACGTTATTGCCTTCAAAGGCGAAGGATACGCTTTGGGCGCTTTTGTCGGCGAAGACGAGGAGACGTTTGAGGGCTTTGCGGAGTTTTTCTTTGGAGAGGCGAGCGGTGTAGGAGGTATTAGACGGGATGACGGCCTGATAGTCTGGGAAGCTGTACTCAATGAGGCGGCAGCTTAGGTCCAGAGCTGGATGATGGAAGAAAGCCTGTTCCTGCGCAGGAATCAAGGCCAGTTCGTCAGCCGGGTCAAAGGTTTTGATGGCGGACTCTAAGGCATCCAGGGCCCGTACGGGCAGGAGGAGGTTGGGGGCATTTTGGAGGGCGATATCGGTGCGGCTCAGGCGCACCAGCACATGGGCATCGGTGGCGACGAAGTTGGTTCGGTCCGGCAGGAAGTGGAAGTAGATGCCGGTGAGGGCGGGTCTGGTTTCATCGCGGGCGGCAGCAAAGGCAGTACGCTGGATGATTTCCCGGAGGGTAGCCACAGTGAAGTTCATGCCCTGCGTAGCAGGTGGCTCCGGAAAAGCGGGAAACTCCGCCGCATCTATCCCGGCTAAGTCATAGCGCCCGAAGCTGCTACTGACCTGGAGCTGGGGCGCTTCGCCGACACCGGCTACTGCCGAACCCTGCGTGAAAGTCAGCACCTCATCATCCGGTAGGGCTTTGAGGAGGTCTGATAGCGGCTTGGGCTGAATCGCAATTTGCACATGGGGATCGCTCCCTCCTTGGGGTAGTACCGTGAGCCGGGTCCGGGCATACACTTCCAGGTCGGTAGCTCGAAGCTCCAGCTCATCTCCCCGCTGGTAAAGAAGCACATTCCGAGTAATCACATGCATGCTGCGGGTGGGAAGAATCGGCAGAACCCGACTCAGCGCTTCACTTAGCGTCTCTGCCCGAACCGAGAATCCCATATGCCCACAAAAGTAAGACTTTCCCGACAGCGGCTCTTTCCACAGCCCTGTGCAAAAAACAGCTTTGCCGCTTTCACCTAAGCTGCCATGCGTGGGTGGTCTTTTTGTATATTTGCTCAGTGGTCCTCATGGAAGCGCCTTCCCAGCGGCTGGCAACGATCATAGCAGCCCTCCAGGCCAAGAAGGCTGGCGATCTTGTGGTGCTGGACCTTCAGGCGTTAGCTTATCCGCTGTGTGATTACTTCGTGATCGCGACAGCGGAGTCAGACCGGCAGGCGCAGGCAATAGCCGATGCTATCCTCGAAGAAATCAAAAAGCAGGAGGGGCGCCTTCCCACCTATCATTTGGAAGGGTATGAGTACGGCCACTGGGTACTGTTAGACTTAGGGGATGTCGTCGTGCATATTTTGCAGCCCGAAGCCCGTTCCTACTACCGTCTTGATGAATTATGGGGCGATGCCCGAGTTCTTCCCCAAAGCCATGCCTGATTGGATTAGCGCCCTCTTTAGCCCGAAAACTATCATCTATTATGGGGGTATGCTCCTTCTTTTGGCCGTGGTATTTGCGGAAACTGGCCTGATGATAGGGATTCTTTTTCCGGGGGACTCGCTGATTTTTACGGCCGGTTTACTGACTCGGGTGGGCATTCTCCAGCATGACTGGCCGGTGGTAGCCGGTCTCATCGCGCTGGCGGCCTTCTTAGGCGACCAAAGCGGCTATTTCATTGGCTGGCGAACTGGCAGAGCTCTTTTCCAGCGGCCAAAAAGTCTCCTATTTCGCCCCGAGTATGTTACCATGACTCGAAACTTCTATCAGAAATACGGCGCCTGGGTGCTTATTCTGGGTAAGTTTCTGCCTATCATTCGGACCTTTGCGCCTCTTCTGGCCGGTGTGGTAGAGATGCGCTATCCTACCTTTGTACTCATGAGTGCACTGGGATCAGCTGCCTGGCCTTTCACGCTCCTGCCTATCGGCTACTACTTAGGCGGGCTCCCCTGGGTAGAGGCCAACTATCACTGGATCATTCTCGGGTTAGTGCTTGTAACGACCGGCCCGGTTATTATTCGGCTCATTACTGCTGCCAGAAATAAAGCCATTTCCATCCAGCCATGAAAGAACTAAGTACGTACCTCATTCCTGTTGAAGAGGAGCAGTTTCAGCCTTTGCAGACGCAGCTTCTCCAGCGGCTGTGTCAGGTGCACCGATTGCCGGCAGCTATCCTCTACCTATCTGATGCGGAAGAAGGAAGTCGGTTTCAGTATGAAGCCTCCAGTGGTCTGTCAGCAGACCCTACACCGCAGACTTTTCGGACCGGTGAAGGTCTTTTAGGCCAGGCCGCCCTGGAAAAACGCCCCCTCACCGAACGCATCCCCGCCCATCAGCTCCTCTCCCCCACCCTCTCTCCGCTCGTAGAGCTGGATGCGGTCTTCTTGTATGCCATTCCCCTCCTGTATCAGGACCAAGTGCAGGGTCTCTTAGTCTTAGTGAGTAGCGAAAGCGCGGATACCCTCTTGGAAAGTCCAGACTGGCGGGAGTTTCTCAGCGAATGGGGCACTTACCTTCAGAGCGTCCGCTCCCGCCGCTACATCCAGACTCTCCTTGAAAAGACCCAGATTCAAAACCAAGAGTTAGCAAGCCGGGAAGAGGAGCTGCGCCAAAACCTCGAAGAGCTTTCGGTAACCCAAGAGGAGATGCGCCGGACCCAGGAGCTCCTGACCGAACGCAGTCGGTGGCAGGAGCTTGTCATAGACCTTTTTGCGCTGACGGCCTCAGCTACCGCCTTTGAGGGAAGTAGTCTCACGCGCGTATTTCTGGCGCAGGCCAGTCGCTTCATGGAAGCGCAAGGAGGACTCGCTCTCTGGAAAGACCCTGACAAAAACACCTACCGCATAGTTGCGCAATGGCTCTCCAAATCCGTGGAATTTCTGTGGCCTGAACAGTGGACTTTGCAGGAGGACCTTTTGAAAAGGCTGGAAAGAGAACGAAAAGCTGTGTCGGCTGTCTCACAAGAGATCCTTTCCGAAGGCGAGCCGGCCCTGGCGGGGTGGCTTGTGGCCCCATACTTTGAGCCTAAGGGCCTGGGGGGTCTGCTTCTCTTTGGCTTTTCAGAAGTACAGCCCCTCCGCCCCGAAGTGGAAAATGCCCTCCGCTCCCTCGCTATGGCCTTCTTTTCCGCCATAGAAAGAACGCATAGGGGTTTTAGTAGAGACTTTCCCGCACTCCTGGGTGCTTTTGCGGAAATAGGCGGTGGGCAGGTTACATTTTTACCGGCGGAGGCAGTGCAGAAGGGGGACGTTCCCTGGTTACAGGAGGTTCCGCTCGTCCAACGGGATGCTTATCTTGCGGCTTTGCAGACTATGCTCACGAAGGGAGGACTCTGGCGTCCCCCTTCCGACATCCCCGTCCGGGAAATAGGACTGGCAAGCTTTCAGGGCCTATGGCTGCTACGTCTCTCCTGAAAGGCCTCCTTCTCAGCCTCGTCCTGCTCTTTCTTCTGAGCTGCCGCCGGGAAAATGTCGTCTTTGCCGTAGAACCCCAGATAGAGTTTGAGAGCCTCCAGCCCGTGGTCGTCCAGGAGTTTGGCACCCTTGTCCTCACCCTTCGCTATAGGGACGGTGATGGCGATCTGGGTGGCCAACCCAATAATCAACCCGATCTGTTTCTGATAGACCTGCGTGATTCTACCCTATTCCCAGCGGGTTATGATGGGATCATCCGGTACAACATGCCTAAATTCTACGAAGGGCCGACTCCACAGTCTATTCAGGGCACGATAGAGGTGAGCATCCCGGGTATCATTCGCCTCAATCCCAATGCTGCTCAGGAACAGGTGCAGTTTCGGGTATATATCCTGGATCGGGCGGGCCACCGCAGCAATGATATTACGACCAGCATCGCTACGATCGTGCCATGAGGGAATGGGCGCTTTTAGGGTCTTTTTCCAGTGGTTTTGCACTCTGGCGGGCTAAAACCCTTCTGGAAAGCACCGGCATCCCCACCTTCGTGGAAAATGAACATACCCAGAGCCTCTGGGGGGCAGGCCTCCTGAGCAGCTTCCCACCTAATCCGGCTTTTGGTCCCCTGCGCCTGTGGGTCCCCCACTGGGCAAAAAATCAGGCTCTTAGCCTTCTACAGGCCGAGGACTTACGCCCAACTTGAGGGGGGTAGCTCCCGGCCTGTTTAGAACTCCCCCTCTATGCCTTCATTTCCACCCGGAAGGGGGGGGCGGCCACAGATAACCCCTGATACCTATGCCCAACCTGCCGTAAGTCTCTTTTTGTTATTTTTGCCAAACTTATGGGGCGAGGGCGTTTCTCCCTGTTTTACCGGTCGCCTGTTTTGGGGTGGCTCCTAGGAATCAATATAGCCCTGTATGGTTGCATGGTGCTCTTTGCTCTGCTGGCGCGCGTCGGCGGGCAGGAGGCCCTCTTTCGTTGGTTTTACCATAAGCTTGCCCTACCGGGGAATCTCTTTGAGCTCCTGCGGCAGCCCTGGTCTATTGTGACGCACATGTTCTTGCATGATGTATATAGCTTTTGGCACGTGCTTTTCAATATGCTCTGGCTCTACTGGATGGGGCGGCTGTTTATGACGGTTCAGCCGGAAAGGCGGTTAGCGTGGGTGTATGGGCTTGCTGGCCTGGCCGGGGCGGTGGGGTATTTGAGCTATACCTTAGCAAAGGGCATGGGAGGCTATGCGCTGGGCGCCTCCGCCGCCGTGAATGGCATAATTTTAGCTACGGTCACCCTCATGCCGCATTATCCTGTGTTTTTGTTTTTCATCGGGCCGATAGCCCTGCGGTGGGTGGGCCTTATCTGGCTGTTTTTAGACTTTGTGACGGCGTTGACAAATGAAGCCGTGGCGATTGCGCATTTATCGGGGTCGGCAGCCGGTATGATAATAGGCTATGCTTTCCGGCAGGGGTGGCGCCCGGAAAACCTCATTCAGGCGATCCGCGAGTACTTTGAGGGGCCTCAGGAGATTTCGCAGGAGGAGGTAGACCGGATTCTGGAAAAGATTCACGCCAAGGGCATAAGAAGCCTTTCCCGGCGGGAGCTACGGATTTTACAGAAAGCCACGGAAAGGTTGTAACGCGACACGCTTTTGCTTCGCTGGGTTCGTTTGCTTAGTGGAGGGTGGGCGCTTTTAGCCCTATTCAGTGTGTGGGTGCCGCCGTATGTATGGTCATGGCCCCTGATGGCGGCACTGGGAGCTATGTATGGGGGCTGGGTAGTCGTGGTGTACTTCTTGTGGAAAGACCGAGATAAGCGACTTTACTGGGGCTTTCTGGCAGGAATGTGGGGCCTTAGCTGGGGATTCACTTATCGGCTTTGGCCTTTTTCGGAAAAAAAACCTCCTCCCTCCCCTACCCTTCGTATCGCCACCTGGAATATGGATGCCTCCCATTACGATCGAAAACTAATCGAACGGGATTTAGCCTTCCTGGCCGAAATGCGCGCCGATGTAGTGTGCCTACAGGAGGTATATCTCGGAGACTATTCGGCAGAATGTTTCGCGGAGCGAGCGGGGTATCCGTATATCCTTTTTAGGAAAGCCGGTCCAGCCATGGGAATGGCGATTCTTTCGAGGTATCCGGTGACAGATTACGGGGCTTCTATTCTTTTACGGGGAAGTACCAACGGTGTCTTGGCAGGCAAGGTGGCTTTACCAAGTGGGGATACAGTGCAGGTGGTGAATGTGCATTATCCCTCGTACCGCTTAGGGAAGGCGGAGAGCTGGGAGTATAGGCACTGGCACCGCGTATGGGAGGCCCAGCGGGAAATAGATAGCTTACTTGCGCGGATACGAGAGGCCTGGCAGCGGCCGATGTGGGTGTGTGGGGATTTTAATGCGATACCGCTAAGTTATGCGGCAGGGCAATGGTGGGGGTATTTATGGGATAGTTATGGGGCGGCAGGATGGCTGGAAGGACCCACGTGGCGGCCTATCCCCCTGCGAATAGACTACATCTGGGGGCCGTCTCCGGCTTATCGGCAAACGACGCGATGGGTGGAAGGACACCACCATGCCTACCTCCTAGCAGAGTACGGAGAGCGCAGCCCCATGCTGGTGAAAAGAAAAAGCCTTACCTTTGCGCTGTTGGGGCGTTAGCTCAGGGGTTTAGAGCGCCTGCTTCACACGCAGGAGGTCGGTGGTTCGAATCCATCACGCCCCACGGCCGGGGCCAAAGCCATTTTTGTTGTAGTATTGCGAAGGGATGCGACGCGTATCTATTTTAGGGGCGACAGGCTCTATCGGACGGCAAGCGCTGGAAGTGATTGCGCAATTTCCTGAGCGGTTTGTTGTAGAGGGGCTTTCGGTGCATCGGCAGGTGGAGGCGCTGCCACCGCTTGTGGAGCGCTATCGTCCGAAGTGGGTAGCCATAACCGACCCGCAAGCGTATGAGCGCCTTCGCTCAGAAGACGGCCACTGGTCCGGCTCTGCTCTTCTGCCCCTGGAAGGCTTATATGAAAAGCTATCCACTGATCCCGGGGATGTGGTGCTCAATGCTATTGTGGGGGCGGTCGGCTTCTGGGCAAGCTGGTATACGCTTCGGGGTCCGGCCCGGCTGGCCCTGGCCAATAAAGAAAGCCTGGTATTTGGGGGGGCGTGGCTTCAGGGGCACCGAGAGCGTATAATTCCGGTGGATAGTGAGCATAGCGCGCTGTTTCAGTGTCTGGTGGGGGAACGGATAGAAGCGGTAGGGCGGCTGATTTTGACGGCATCAGGAGGGCCCTTCCGGGGCCGTAAGGCGGCTGAACTGGCTTGGGTGTCTGCCGCGGAGGCCCTGAACCACCCCATCTGGCGCATGGGCAATCGCATCACGATCGACTCCGCAACCCTGGTCAATAAAGCCCTGGAACTGATTGAGGCCCACTGGCTTTTTGGGATTTCACATCATCAGATTGAAGTGTGGGTGCATCCGCAGTGCATTGTGCATTCGCTGGTGGAGTTTGCGGACGGCTCCTTGAAGGCGCAACTCAGCCTTCCGGATATGCGGCTGCCAATCTTGTATGCGCTGGCTTATCCGGAGCGTCCCCGCTGGGAAGACGCACCCTATCGCATACCGCAGCTTTCCCAGCTTTCCTTTGAGGCGGTGGATGGGGAGACGTTTCCGTCGCTGCGATTAGCTCGACAGGCCTTAGATAAGAGCTTAGCCGCCCCAGCCCTCTTCAATGCCGCTGATGAGGTGGCCGTAGAGGCTTTTCTACGGGGGGAGATAAGCTTTCTGGGGATTTTTGAGCTCCTTTCATGGGCGCTGCAGCAGCCAGAAAGTGCCGAAAATCCCCCTTCGCCAGAAGAGCTGGCCCGATTAGAGGGGGATTTTCGCAAGAAAGTCCAATCCTACCTGCACACATGCAAGGTGAAGGCGAGTTCGTAGATTTTGTACGGTTGTATGTGGAGGGCGGACGGGGCGGGGATGGCGCCGTTCACTGGCGGCGGGAGAAGTACGTCCCCCGTGGCGGGCCTGACGGCGGGGATGGGGGCGATGGCGGTAGCATCTACATAGAGGGGGATCCCAGCCGTTGGACGCTTCTGGATGTGAAGTACCGAAAGTTTCTCAGGGCGCCGGATGGGCAGCCGGGCCGGGGACGGTGCCAGACGGGCGCGCAGGGGGCGGATATTATCTTGAAGGTGCCATTGGGGACAGTGGCTTATGATGACGAGACGGGCGAAAAGTTAGGGGAGATTTTGGAGAAAGGGGCTCGGGTGTGTCTGGCGCGAGGGGGGAAAGGCGGACGTGGGAATCATGCGTTTCGGTCACCGACCCTTCAGGCGCCGGACTTTGCGGAGCCGGGCCGCCCCGGCGAAAAGCGAAAGGTCCGGATAGAGCTCAAGCTCTTAGCTGATGTATGCTTAGTAGGCCCGCCTAATGCGGGGAAGTCTACTCTCCTATCGGCGCTGACGCGGGCTCGGCCTCGGATTGCGCCGTATCCGTTCACGACACTGACCCCGCACCTGGGCGTCATTCAAGATGAGCGAGGGCGCAGCCTCGTGTTAGCGGACCTGCCCGGTCTCATTGCGGGAGCGCATCAGGGGAAGGGCTTGGGACTGCGCTTTCTGCGCCATATTGAGCGGGGCGCTATCTTGCTTTTTCTTTTGCCGCTGGACTGGGAAGAGCCCTGGCAGGCGTATGAAATGCTGAGACAGGAGCTTTTGGCTTACGATGCCCGCCTGCTGGAAAAGCCCTTAGTGATTGCTTTTAGTAAGGCAGACCTCATACCGCCCGAAGAGCGGCATAAATACCTACGCCCGGAGGTGCCCTACCCGCAGCTGTTTATCTCGGGGGCGACGCATGAGGGGTTAAGCGAACTGGTATCCCTTCTGTACGAAGCGGTGAAGACCCACCGGGGTCCAGCCAAATCGCCGGTTTCCTGGCACCCTTGAGTGCAGTGGGGGGTATCGTAGGGCTGATTTACCTGCTTATGCAGGTTTTTATCAGCTATTACGTGCGGCGCTGGCGGCGGATAGCGCTGGTGGAGCCTGATAGGTTCCCTTCGCCGCTAAAGGTGCTCCTGAGCGCACGTAATGAAGCGCAGACCCTTCCGGAGACGCTTCTCACGCTACTACGGCAGCGGCTGCCTCTCCGGGTGGTAGCAGCAGATGATGGTTCTACGGATGAGACGCGGGCCATCCTGGCGTTTTTTTTAGCTGGGCCGCCCCATGAAGTGCATAGCGTTCCGCCAATGTATCATGAGCGGTTTCCGGGGAAGCAGGCAGCTTTGGCATATCTGGAAGAGCATGTAGAGCCGCCCTACTTTGGGGTGGTAGATGCGGACATGTGGCTACCCGAAAGCTGGGCCGAGACGCTGGTGGGGGCATTGGAAGCTGATCCCCGGCTGGGTGCGGTGAGTGGGCCGAGTCTCCCCCGGGCAAAGGGGCTCTGGAGCGGGTTCCAGCGGATTGAGTGGGCGGCGATGCTGTATCTCATTGCTGCCGAGCAGATGCGTGGTAATCCCCCCCCTACTGCTATCGGAAATAGCCTCTGGGTGCGCTACAGCGCCTGGCAAGCTATCGGCGGATGGCGGTGCCTATCCCCTACCCTTGTGGAAGATTACCACTTCATGCAGGCGCTTTTGGCGAAGGGGTGGCGATTTGGTTGGGTCTTTACGCCGGAGGCGTATGCGGAGACCCGGGCCGAAAAGACCCTCCGGGGCTGGTGGCATCAGCGGCTTCGCTGGCGAAAGGCTGTCCAGAACGTTCCCCTCTTAGCGAAGTTTTACTGGGGCGTCCAGGCAATCGTGCCGTGGGCGGTGCTTTGGTCCGGATGGGGAAGTTGGGGGCTGTGGATAGTGGCTGAAATGCTGCCTTTGTGGCGGCTGCGAATGGTGCTGAACGTACGGGGGGTTTTGCGCTATCTACCGCTTCTCTTGGTGTATCGGTTTTTTCAAGGGATAGTGCTGGGAGTTCTGGCGCTTTGGCGGCAGGGATTTGTCTGGCGGGGGCGGTGGTATGCGGGGTGAGGAGGCGGGTAGAACCGCACGCGCGACTCAGGTAGCCACGGGCCGGATGCCGATGATAGGGAGAGCGTCTATCTGCGGAACTTCCCGCGCCAGCTTTCCAAGAAAGTCCGCATAGCGTCGCCTTTTTAGCGGATTGGGGGGAGGGTGTTAGAGTTCGATATCGGTGTGGTCGCCGAGGTTGAGCTGGGTTTCGTGGCCTTGGATGGAGACTTCGCCACCGATGATGGAGCTGCGCAGGAGGATGTGGCGGATGCGGGCGTAGGCTCCTACGATGCTGTCTTGGATGATGGCGTTTTGGATGTCGGCGCCTTCGCCGAGCGTAACATAAGGGCCGATGATAGCCCGGTGGAGCTTACAGGAAGGGGGTATGTAGACAGGGGGAATGATGACGGTATCTGGGTAGGTGGGGAAGTCCTCTACGGCTTCGGTGCGCAGGAGGATGCGGTTGGCTTCGAGCAGAGCTTCTTTGCGTTCGCAGTCCAGCCAGTGTTCTACGGGGTAGGCCTGGAAAGGGTGGCCTTCCTCAATCAGGCGCTGAAGGGCATCGGTGAGCTGGTATTCGCCGTGGGAGAGGAGGGAGTGGTCTAAAAGGTGCTGGATAGCGGCGAGGAGCCGGGCTGGCTGCTGGATGTAGTAGGCACCGGCCAGGGCGAAGTTACTGCGGGGGATAGCGGGCTTCTCCACGAGGCGGCGAATACGGCCATCGGCTTCCACCTCGGCGATCCCGAAGAGCGTAGGGTTCTCGACCCGGGAGATGGCCAGGCGGGAGAGGCCATTTTGGGTAAAGTCCTGCCAGTCTAACTGCAAGAGGGTATCTCCCAGTACAATCAGGATAGCGGGGTCGTTTTCAATGAGGGCTTTGCAGACCCAGATAGCGTGGGCGAGGCCCAGCCGAGGCTCCTGCTGGACGAAATGCAGGGTAAGGGCCTCGCCGTAGGTGCTCTGCAAGTAGTGGCGGGCTTTTTCGCCGAGATAGCCCAAGATAAAGACATACTCTGTGAAGCCGGCCTGGACGAGGCTGTCCACGATGTGGCGGATGAGGGGTTTGCCGGCGATGGGGATGAGGGGTTTAGGCTGGCTGTAGGTGTGCGGGCGGAGGTGCTTGCCTGTCCCGGCCATGGGAATGACCACCTTCATACGACAAATGTAGGGTGTGCCTGCTTAGAGAAAGGCGAGCGCGAGGAGTCCGCCCGCCATAGCGACTTTGAGGAGGCGGGAGAGGAGGCGGTAGTTAGAAAGGTCAGTGAGTCCCCACAGGAGGGGCAGCGCAGAGCCGAGGGTAACCGCGATGAGATATGCGGTGGGGGTGGTCTGCCAGAGGAGGTATTTGGTGAGGGCGGGTAGGTAGAGGAAGGCGAGGAGGCTGAGCCAGCCTAAGCGGAGGATGAGGTGCCAAGCACGAGGCGAGAGCCGCATAGGAAGGGAGCGCACGCCGTGAGGCAGGTCGCCAGGCTGGTCTTCGGCATCTTTGACGACTTCCCGGGCGAAGTTGAAAACCGCTGCGAGCGGGATCATCCAGTCTACCGCATAGGCTGTGCGGCCAGTCAGGAGCATCAGTTCCCAGGGTAGCAGGGCCGTAAGCCCGGCCACGAGGAGATTTCCGGGAAGGCCTAACCGTTTTCCCCAGCGGTTATACCAGAAAAGCGCCCCTATCACCAGCAGGTGAAGCGCCTTGAACTGCCACCGTAGGGGAATTGTACAGAGTAGGGCTGCGCCCCAGGCTATCGTTACCGCTGTCAGGAGCCGCCGGCGTGTCAATAGGCGAACGGCGGCAGCCCGGCGCGGCCGGTTGATGGTGTCTATCTCGACATCGTAAAGGTCATTGAGCCAGTAGCCGCCGGCCATGATGAGCAGGGCGCTCGTGATGAGGTAGAAGGCGCGCACTTCATGGATTGGCAGGAGGGGTTGGGTTTGGTGCAAAAGGTAGAGTGCCAGCAGGGCGGTAGCGGCTAAGAGGGCGAGATTGAGCGGACGGGCCAGATAAAAGAGGAGGAGAAGCCGCCGGTGAGGCCTCAATACCGGTAGAGGAGGCGGGGCCTGTATGGGGGCGCGTACAAAATCCATATGCCGGGCGGCAGGCTATGGGGGGCATCAACCACGCCCCAGAAGGTACCATCTAGGCGATAGACCTGGTAGGGGCCTTGCGGCGATAGGCTATTTTCACGAGCCGGGAGCGCAGCGGTAAAGCGGCTATTCCACTGATAAAAGTGGTAGCGGAGGAAAGCTTCCACATCGCGCATGTAGGTGGGATTGACGGAGGTCTGCGTGCCGTAGGGAACGTGTCCGGCCCCCACCCACGTGAAAAGGTCATGATACAGGCCCTGAGCTGCGGCAGCGGAGTCAATATTGTACCCGCCTTCGGCGGGGAGGTTGATAAAGGGCAGTAGACCTGACTTATAGGGGGCAGTTTGGTCGCCGGTGCCATGCATCGCAATGACGGCGGAGACTTTGCCGGGCTGAAGCCAGCTGGAGCGCAAGATACCCCCTGATAAGCTAAAAACGCCGTGGAATGTCTCCGAGTAGCCCGCTGGCCCCGAGGTGCCCGAAAGCCCCCCTATTTGCCGGATGGTGGCCGTATCGGCCTGCGGGACTTGCGCCAGCTCCGATAAGCTCGTGATGTAGGCCGCATGCAGGGCTGTAAACGCCCCCGCCGAAGAGCCTCCTACATAGATACGGTTCGTGTCTATGCCGTAGGGATTGCCATCGACGATCACGCTGCGCCGTACAAACCGCAAAAAGCCTTTCAGGTCTTGCACGGCCCGAATGGAAGCCGTAATCCACTCCGTAGCGGTAGGCCAGCTTAGGCCGAGGCGGTAGTCTATGCAGGCCGTCACATAGCCGCGCCGCACAAAGTATCGGGCCAGGTGCACAATGTCGCTATCTCGTCGACTACCCGACACGTATGCCCCTCCATAGAGAAACACCACCAGCGGCCGGGCCTGCTCAGTATCCGGCTCCGGCAGGTAAATATCAGCATAGAGGGTTTGCGTGGTGCCACTTATAGGCATCGCCTGACCATAAGCGACCGTCTCTCGCCGGTAGGAAAAGAGACTATCCCAGTAGCGCCCAGACTGCGCCCAGCTCAAAGTTAGCAGCCCTAATAGGCCTATTCCTCTCATACCACAGATGCTTGCAAGAGATAACTCTTCAAGAACAGCTCAATGTCGCCGTCTAAGACGCCCTGGGCATCGGAGGTTTCGTAGTTGGTGCGCAGGTCTTTGACGAGCTTGTAGGGGTGCAGGACGTAGCTGCGAATCTGCGATCCCCACTCAATGGGGCGTTTCTGGGCTTCCAGTTTGGCTTTTTCTTCGGCGCGCTTTTGCAGCTCTAACTGGTAGAGGCGGCTTTTGAGGAGCTGGAGGGCTTTTTCGCGATTTTGGTGCTGAGAACGCTCCTGCTGGCAGGAGACGACGATACCGGTGGGTTTGTGGCGGACGCGAACGGCGGTTTCCACTTTGTTGACGTTTTGGCCGCCATGGCCCCCGGCCCGAAATGTATCCCACTCCAAGTCCTCGGGGTTGATGTGGATTTCTATTTTGTCATCCACGAGGGGATACACGAAGACGCCGGCAAAGGAGGTATGACGGCGCTGGTTAGCGTCAAAGGGGGAGATACGTACAAGCCGATGGACGCCGGACTCGCCTTTGAGGAGGCCGTAAGCGTAGGGGGCATCTATTTCCAGGGTAATGTAGCGATAACCGGCCCCTTCGCCTTCCAGCTCATCCACGATTTGGACTTTCCAGCCTTTTTTCTGGGCGAAGAGGGTGTACATACGGGCCAGCATGGCGGCCCAGTCCTGGGCTTCTGTTCCGCCGGCGCCGGCATTGATCTCGAGCACACACCCATAGGCATCTTCCGGAGCGGAGAGCATCTTCTGCCACTCCAAGTCGGCAATCGCTTTTTCGGCTTCGGCGAGGGCAGCGTGAAACTCTTTTTCTTCAATGTCGCCTTGTAAGTAGAGTTCGTAGGCCATCTCGGCCAGCTCTACCTGGCTCTGTGCAAACTCATATTTTTCCACCCAGTCTTTTTCGGCTTTGAGGCGGGAGAGGGTTTTTTGGGCGGCATCGGGGTCATCCCAGAAGTGTAGCGCTTCGGTGGCGGCTTGGAGCTCAGCTATGCGGGTGTTACGGCCCGGGATGTCAAAGAAACCTCCTTAGCGCCTCGAGGCGCTCTTTGAGGGCGAGGGTAGCTTCTCGGGACATGGGACAAAGATAGGGAATTTTTCACGGGCGGCCCTGGGAGAGGGAAGGGTCCCAGAGGCCTGGGGGCGCCTCTACCCAGAGCGTGGGGGGATGGGTGGTTTTGTCGAGGGACTCTACGAAGGGGGCAGGCACCCAGTAGACTTCGTCCGCAGGACCTCGCACGATGAAAAAATCATATTGGGTGCCGGGGAGGATTTCCTGCAAAGTGCCCTTGGGGCCTTCGCGGCGGTCTATGACCTGCGCATTTTCAGCCTCAAAATAGTAAAAGCGACCAGGTGGCAGAGGTGGCAGATACGCTTGAGGAAGGTAAAGGTGTAGGCCTCGCAGGGTTTCAGCGGTGTCGCGGTCCTGGATGCTCTTGAAGCGGATGCGCCAGAAGGGTTCAGTTTTAGGGTCGTCGGGACTGCGGCTACTGAATGGCTGGGCATAAGCAACAGCTCGGGGCTCAGCCAGCGGCGCCGCTTTTAGCGCTGTCCAGAAAGTTTTTAGCGGATATGCGACGGGATTCTGGGAAAAGATGCGCACGAGCACATGTCCCTGCAGCCCGTGGGGCCGCGTAACGATGCCCCACAGGAAAAGCTGCTCGACGGGAAGCGGCGTTACGCTTTCACTTTTTGGGCGGCGCGCTTTTCTTTCTCGGTTTTCCACGCCTGGTAGGCAGCTTCTATTTCTTCGGGGGATTTGCCCTTGCGGTAAAGGTGGAGCTTGAGCAGGATACCCTGCTTAGAGAGGATAGAACGCACGGTTTCGGTGGGCTGGGCGCCATTCTTAAGCCAGTGGAGGATGCGCTCTTCGTTGAGGACGATCTCGGCGGGATGGGTATTGGGGTTGTAATAGCCGAGTTTCTCTATGAAGCGGCCATCGCGTGGTGAGCGGCTATCAGCCGCTACGAGGTGGAAAAAGGCGTAGTGCGTGCGGCCATCCCGACGCAATCTGAGTTTTACAGCCATAGGGGGCAAAGATACAGGATTTCGCCCTAATAGCGGGCGGCCTCGTGTGGTCCGATCGAGCTGCTTGGCGTGAAGAGGTAGGCGATTGGGATTTTTTCGTACCTTTGCCGGGCCAAAGGGGCAAAGGTCCCCGGCTCTGCAAAGCTGCCGAAGTGGCGGAACTGGTAGACGCGCACGTTTCAGGGGCGTGTGGGGTTATCCCGTGTGGGTTCGAGTCCCACCTTCGGCACGGGCCCGTAGCTCAGCGGTTAGAGCAGCGGACTCATAATCCGTTGGTCGGGGGTTCAAATCCCTCCGGGCCCACCCGTGGAAGCCACGCTAACCTACACAGGACAAGGCCTTCTTTTTACTGGAAAGTCCGATAGCGGACATGCGTTAGCGTTTGACTCGCCGAAAGAGGTGGGGGGAACGGATGCAGCGGCTCGTCCAATGGAGGGGCTTTTGCTCTCCATGATGGCGTGCTTCTCGGCCGATGTGGTAAGCATCCTCCAGAAAAAACGGAAGTCCGTGGCCGCTTATCAGGTTACGGCGAAGGCGCAGCGGGCGGAGGACTTCCCGAAGGTCTTCACAGCCGTGGCGCTGCATGTGACCGTTCATAGTCCGGATGCACAGCCGGCTGATGTCGAGCGGGCGATTGAGCTGGCCCGCACTAAGTACTGCTCGGCGCTAACGATGTTCGAGCGGTCAGAGTGCGTCATCACGATTACCTACGAGCTGCGGTTATGAGGAAGGCCGCTGAGACCTTTTTCACGTATGGCTGGCACGCCGGTTGAAGAGGCTTTCATAGCGCTACTGCGGGCTATTGATGCGGAAAGCGAGCGGCTACAGGAGATAATCCGGGAGGCCGTGTCACAGGCTGACCTTTCTACAGCGCAAGCTTATCAAGAAGAGCTGAAAAAACTTCTATCCTTTCGGGCAAATCTGATAAAGGCTCATCGCAAGTGGTATGAGCAGTAGGGCGAAAGCTTTACTGCAAGGGGCTTTACTACTGAGGAGCTGAGCGGCGGCTAACATCCTTGGCGGACTTCGGCTTGGACGGGGCTGATAGTAGGAAACATCCCACACTTGGCCTAACTTTGAACCACGTGAAGGACTATTACCGGCTATTAGGCCTCCCTTTTGGAGCGCCGGTAGACAAAGTGCGGGCCCGCTATCGGGAACTGGCCCGGCTCTATCACCCTGATGTCAGCAAAGACCCGGCCGCCGAAGAAAAAATGCGCCAGCTCAACGAGGCCTACCAGGTCCTCTCCGAGCCGGCGCTGCGCCTGCGGTATCATCTCCTGCTTTTAGCGCAGCGGGAGCGCCAGCGCCGCAAGCGCCAAAAGACCCTTCAAAAAGCCTGGACGACTTACCAGCATCGCTTCTCTGCCAACAAGCCCATTCCCCTTTACCTGCGCTATGTGCTGCTGATTTTGCTCCTGAGCGTCGCGACAGCCGCCGCCCTCTACCATTTTTACCATCCTTTCCCCGTCCACAAAGCCCACCTCAACGGCTACGGATGGCCCACTTGGCCTCCCTTTTTAGAGCTGCCCCCCTCCGTCACAGAACTATACCTGCAAGATAACTATTTTTCGGAAGTGCCAGCCATCGTCTGGGGCCTTCCGCAGCTAAAAATCCTACGTCTGGATGGAAATGCCATTCAGACGCTCTCCTCTCGCATCACCACCCTAAAAGACTTGGAGGTTCTTTCGCTGCGGGGTAATCAGCTCACAGCTCTCCCCCGAGGGTGGGGCGAACTCACTCGCCTGCGCGAGATAGACCTACGGGACAATCAGCTCGCTCAGGTGCCGCTGGAACTTTTAGAGCTGCCTAAGCTGGAGCGACTGGACCTGCGGGGGAATCCCCTTTCCCCCACGATGCGAAACCGCTTAGCGCAGCGACGACATCCCGGCATCCTTTGGGATGCGGTTAGGGCGGAACCGGATCGTAGCCAGAAGTCCCCCACGGATGACAGCGGGAGAGACGTTTTAGCGCCAGCCACAGGCCTTTCCATGCCCCATGCCGGCGAATAGCCTCCACCGCATACCCCGAGCAGGTCGGCTGGTGCCGACAGGTCTGCGGCAAATACGGCGATAGCAAATGCTGATACGCCCGAATCAAAAAGATAAGGACTTTTGCCATGCCTGATAGGCCTTGTCGAAGAGTCGCTGCATAGCCGATGAAAGCGCTCTCAGGCTGGGAGAGGTAGGGGCCTCCCAACTCCACAAGAGCCAGGCCTCGGCGCCTTTGAGGACGGCCTCCCAATCCGGTCGAAGATGGCGATGCCCCTCTCGGAGCAGCCGCCGAATGCGCTGACGCTTGACCGACCGCCTAAATAGCTTTTTTCGCACCAGAAAGGCTGCCTTTACAGCAGGCTGGGAAAGCGCTATGGGAAAAAAGACAGCCCGCAAGACGAGGCCACCCTCTCGATAAAGCCGACCAAACTTCCAGAGATACCTAAAAGCGGCATTCCCACGCAAGCGGGCTGCGCGGGGAAGGGTATAGCGGGGTTTAGTAGGGTTTGCCGGCAATGGTGTCGCTGACGGTGAGGCGATGACGACCCTTAGCGCGGCGGCGGGCGAGGACAGCTCGGCCCCACCGGGTCTGCATCCGGGCTCGGAAGCCATGTGTTCGCAGTCGCTTGATCCGACTGGGCTGATAGGTGCGCTTCGGCATACGGCAAAAGTACACACCTTTACCCATACCTTTGCCAGGTGCCCAAGCGCGTTTTGATAACAGGGGCGGCGGGCTTCATTGGCTCTCATTTATGTGACCGCTTTCTATCCGAAGGCTTTACGGTTATTGGCATGGACAACCTCTCCACCGGCTCCTTGGAAAATATTGAGCACCTTTTCGGCAATCCCCGCTTTCAGTTCCACCACTATGATGTGACGAACTTCATCCATGTGCCGGGGGAGCTGCACTATGTTCTGCATTTTGCGTCGCCGGCTTCACCGGCAGATTACCTGCGGATGCCGATACAGACGCTCAAAGTCGGCGCGCTCGGCACCCACAAATGCTTAGGATTAGCCCGCGCCAAAGGCGCCACTATCCTGGTAGCTTCCACCTCCGAAGTATACGGCGACCCCCTGGAGCACCCCCAGAAAGAATCCTACTGGGGCAACGTCAACCCTATCGGTGTGCGCGGCGTCTACGATGAAGCCAAGCGCTTCCTGGAAGCGATGACCATGGCCTACCACCGCACGCATGGCCTCTCTGTGCGCATCGTGCGCATCTTCAATACCTACGGCCCCCGCATGCGTCTCCAGGACGGCCGTGCCCTGCCCAACTTCATCACCCAGGCCCTCACCAATCAACCCCTTACCGTTTATGGAGACGGCTCCCAAACCCGCAGCTTCTGTTACATTGACGACCTGGTGGAAGGTATCTTTCGCCTGTTGGTTCACACCGATTACCCATTCCCCGTCAACCTCGGCAACCCCGAGGAAATCACCATCCTGGACATGGCCCGAGAAGTCCTCCGCCTCATCCCGGAATCGCAAAGCGAGATTGTCTTCAAGCCGCTGCCGGAGGATGACCCCAAAGTCCGCCGACCCGACATCACATTAGCCCGAGAACTTTTGGGATGGGAACCTCGCGTGGCCTCCTTGGAGGGCCTCCCCAAAACAATCGCTTACTTCCGCCAAAAACTCGCCCTGCATTCGGCCTGAGGTATGGAGCGGGTGCCCTTGCCCCTGCAGGATGCCTTCCTCCTGAGACTCAAACGCTGGAAAGATAACCGGGGCTTTTTCACGGAGGCCTACCGAGAAAGCTGGGAAAAAGAACTCGGTCTTCCCGCTTTCGTCCAAGAGAATGTTTCGTTTTCTCGGCGGAATGTTCTGCGGGGTCTGCATTTTCAGCGGCCCCCTGCCGCCCAGGCTAAGCTCGTCACGGTGCTATATGGGCACATTCAGGATGTGATCGTAGACCTGCGTCCCACCTCCCCTACCTATAAAAAGTGGGAGGCCGTAGCGCTGCGCAGCGATAGCGAGGCTTGGGAGTGGCTGTATATACCGGCAGGCTTTGCCCATGGCTTTTTGGTGCTTTCGGCGGAAGCGTACGTATGGTATCGGTGTTCGGCCTATTATGTGCCTGAGCTGGATGGGGGAATTCGTTGGGATGACCCGGAAATAGGCAT
>Ga0209691_1000732_pt1 | contig 21850 bp, 17 predicted proteins | sample YNPMSBMetaG_FD_187120 | JGI IMG/M metagenome (GOLD analysis project Ga0209691, IMG submission 187120) | Anoxygenic and chlorotrophic microbial mat microbial communities from Yellowstone National Park, USA - YNP MS-B MetaG (SPAdes) (version 2) ... | reverse complement strand
CAACGCGGCATCCCATTGGGGAAACTCCCCTTCCCAACGGTCGTGGCACGCCAGGCAGCTCGAAACTGCGAACACCACCATCCACCCGGCCATCCACCGACCACAAACACGCGGTTTGTCAGCTCCCACTGCCACCCCTCCTGTATCGTCCTTGAAGGTGCCTGCTAGGCCTCCTGCTGCATTCGCACTATAGTTTCTCGTCTAACCATTTACCAGCCGCTCATTCACATCACTCTTGGGACTACAACCAATCAGGCCAATACACCTCTCATGAAGTTTCCCCGTTGGTCCACGGGTATTCCAGGGTTGCTGTTCCACCGGCGCTTGCCGTTGTCCAGAGCCCGGGATTCCCCCGGCCTATCCCGTGCACCCCTGGCCTATCCGGACCCTGGCATACCTTCCGCGGTCTGGACCACAAGGACGAAGGGATTGGGATCATTCTTCAACCCAGTAAGTAGCAACGGCAAATTCTTTGCCCTTTTCCACATCTTACCGGAGCCAGCCTCTTTTTGCGACGGTGCGGGAGAAAAACGACGAGAATTGTGTAATGTTGCTCTTTGCGCCGCAAGCGACCGTCGGCATATATACGCCACCTCGAACGACGCAGCTGGTGAGTAAGGGTGGTACAGACCAGATCCGTTACGGTGGGGAAACGGGCGGATGTACCACCCTTGCCAGATGGGGGAATGCTGCGGGTGCCGGTTCTGGAGGATGCATCGGTTTGGTTCATCGTGTGCACCCCTAGCAGCCGATAGAGACAAAGAAGTGCAGGTGTGCATGACACCGGCACGAGCGGGGGGAAACGGGCTGATGGGAGAGTCTTTCGGAAACAGGTTCGCCACCGCACGAATAAGACGTTGCTTATGGATCCGCTGACTGTACGCCCGGCTCAGGGGCAGCTGGTCCATCACAGGCGAGCTTGTTTCCAAAACAGGACTCTGCGGGTCGCACCTCGACAGGGTCCGAACCTGCCGTGACGGCCAGCGATCCCACCAGCCTACGATCAGGGAGGATGGATCGTGACTGAAGTGGATTCCAACATCCAGGCGTTGTGGCAAGCATACCGCTCCAATCCGAGCATCGAGATTCGCAATAAACTGGTGGAGCATTACTTGCCACTGGTCAAATACAACGCGGAGCGTATTTGGGCCCGATTGCCTGATGGAGTCGAGCTGGATGATCTGATCAGCGCGGGCATTTTCGGTTTGATGGATGCCATCGAGGCCTTTGACCAGGATCGCGGGGTCAAATTCGAGACATATTGTGTGCCGCGAATCCGTGGTGCCATGCTAGACGAGCTACGGACTATGGATTGGGTACCCCGCCTGGTTCGGAGTAAAGCTAGCAAGCTCCAGGCAGTACGCAAGGAACTGGAAGCGAGCCTGGGCCGTCCGCCGCGCCCTGAAGAACTGGCCGAAAAACTCGGCATTCCTTTAGAGGAACTTGATGCGTATCTGGGCGAGGCCACGGCTGTCAACCTGGTTTCCCTCAACAAGAAATGGTACGAGACCGACGGCTACAAGGACGTACGGGAAATCGACATTCTCGAAGACAAAAAAGCGGAAGATCCAACAGGACGCTTGCAGAATCGCGACTTGATGAAGCTCGTGACACGTGGTTTGAATCGTAACGAACGGCTCATTATCATCCTGTACTATTACGAAGAAATGACGATGAAAGAAATCGGAGCCACCCTCAATCTCAGCGAATCACGAGTCAGCCAGATGCATTCGAGCATCGTGGCCCGTTTGCAGGCTCAACTGGCTAAACGCAAGAGCGAGTTCAACTGAATCGCCTTTCTGATCTCGAGGCATCGTAAAACAATCGCACGTACCCTTCCGGCGACATCACGGGGAAAAGAGCTGGGACCTCGCCGAACGAAGACAGGAGCTGTAACTGCAACGACCCGTTCCATTCAAGGTCCGCCAGTCACATTCCCGAGTCCACACTGGGCCCAATCTCAAGCAAGTCCCCCGCCGGCAAGCGAAAGCAACATTCCACACCATCCTTCCCCTTCCATCATCCCATCATCAGCCCTCCGGATCCATCTTTACAATCCCCAAAGAGGATCACTAAACTGGGACCTCTGGAGTTTCCAGCGGCTATGAAGGTCGGTCGGCGGACCAGCCAGGATATTGGAACCGATCACGGCCCGCGGCCCAGCCAGGATCTGAAAACCGATCGCGGTGAGATGCGGCATCCGAACGGCTGAGTCACCAGCGTGGATCATAGGTGGAGGAACTTCACGAGAGAATCACGGGGTAGCCACATGATTGTCGTACACTTGACGTCCAGCACATTTTATGGAGGTCCTGAACGACAGATGTTGGGGCTGGGAGAAAGTTTACGTCCGACTGTGGAATGCCGTTTTCTGAGTTTCCCGGAAGGCGGCCGGTGTATGGCGTTTGTGGAGGAAGCGCGGCGGCGTCAGTTTGTCGCCCAGGCCTTGGATCGGGATTTCCCCCAAGTGGGTGCGACGATATCGGCACTGGCATCCCACCTGCGGAATTGGAGAGCATCGGTACTCTTTTGCCACGGGTACAAGGGTAACCTGCTCGGACGTTGGGCGGCACATCGTGTGGGAATCCCCGCCGTGGCCGTGTCACGGGGCTGGACATGGGAATCGTACCGGGTGCGGCTTTACGAGTGGCTGGACCGGCGACATTTACGATACATGGATCATGTCGTTTGCGTGTCACACGAGCAAGCCAAACGGGTTCAACGCTGGTGTGGCGTGCCCCGTGAACGTATCAGTGTGATTTACAACAGTGCTCGGTGCGAATCGCTGGCCTGTGTGGATCGAGCCGCCGCACGTGCCAGGTTACTCGAACTGTTCCCGCGCGACATCTCACCCACCTACCTGGTGGTTGGCGCCGGTAGGTTGAGCCCGGAAAAAGGCTTCGCCCTGTTGATTTCCGCCGCCGAAAAACTGCACCAATCCGGAATGAGGGATTTGGGAGTTGTGATATTCGGTGAAGGCCGCCTACGTGCAGCTTTGGAGGAACAGATTCGTCGCTCCCGTTTAGCCAAGCAAGTGATCCTTGCAGGATTCCGGACTGATCTGGACCATGTGTTACCCGGTGCCGATGTGGTCGTGTTGCCATCATTTACAGAAGGGATGCCTAATGTGGCCCTCGAAGCCGGTGCTGCAGGTGTGCCGGTGGTAGCAACCGCCGTTGGCGGAACACCCGAGGTGATCGCCGATGGTGAAACGGGTTATCTTGTACCGCCGGGCGAGTCTCAAGCTATCGCTCAGCGTGTGGCAGAGTTGCTTCGCCATTCCTCCTTACGGGAACGGATGGGCGCATCGGCTCGCCGCAGAATGCAGGAACAATTTAGCTTTACAGCCCAAGGTGAGGCTTACCGCCGCTTGCTCCAGCATCTCGGGGTCACACCCGTGGAACAGCAATCCCACTCAAAACCCGACACGCGGAGCCCAGGAGCAATCCCCCTACAAGCGATGCGAGGGTTCTCCCCATCTCCCTGCGCACCGGTATCTTCTGGAGCGACGCGATGAATCTTCCCAATTTCCCCAAGCTTTCATGATGCAGTTGAGAATTGTCACTGCAAACTGCCTGGACTGCATCTGCGGTGAAGCTGCAGTTGTCCAGGGTCACCCATCGGGCGGTGTCGTAATACCGCGAATGCTAAGGACCAGTCCGCCTGAGTACAGTGTGGAGGGACAAGGATGCCCGAGGAGAAACTACAATCCTTCTGGCGAAGGGGACAGAAAACCAAAGAGAGCACCCCGACGTCTGCAATACGTGGACCGGTTCGGGTCAGCTTCATGATCGATCGGTTGAGTCGTGCCGGCACAGAGATGCAATTGATCACCTGGATTCGGGGCTTGGATCGGCGTCGTGTGCAACCCTCTCTGGTACTCCTGGATGGGGAGGATGATCTGTCACGATCTTTGGAGCCGGAGGATTGTCCGATTGTGCGATTGGGGTTGCGGCGGTTGTGGAGTCGGAAAGCTCTATGGGCAGCGGGCCTTTTGCGAGCGTTCTGGAAAGAACAACGTCCTGATATTGTGCAAGTATATTTTCTCGACTCGGCACATTTTGGCATACCGGTAGCGCGATGGTGTGGTATCCATCGCATTGTGCGGGTGCAGAACAACTTGGGATATTGGCGTCAAAACCTACGGGATCGGCGTGTGGTGTGGTGGGAACGGTTCCTCCGACGAGAAGTCGATGTGGTGCTCACGAATTCCCAAGCAGGACGGAATCTGCTGATCCAGGAGGGATACTTGCCGCAGCAAGTGAAGGTGATGGAGAACGGCGTGGATACCGAGCGTTTTCGCGGTTTCTTGCTACCCGATACCACGAAGCGACGCGTGCGTGTAGGATGCGTCGCCAACTTGCGATCGGTCAAAAATATCGATGGCCTGATGCGTGTGGCACGGGAATTGATGGAACGTCATTCCCAATTGATCTTCGAGGTCGCTGGTGAGGGGGAACAACGACCTGAACTGGAGCGTCTTCATGCAAAGTTGGGCTTGGGCGAGCGGTTTGTGCTACGCGGCCGGGTCGAAGATGTGTCAGACTTTCTGCGGCGGGTAGAGATTGCGGTACTGCCATCACATTCCGAGGGCATGTCCAATGCTTTGCTCGAATACATGGCTGCGGGACGAGCCATCGTGGCCACCGACGTCGGTGCTAATGCGACGGTGCTGCGGCATCGTAAGGATGGGCTGATCGTCCCGGCGGGAGACCTCTCTGCCCTCGCTGCAGGTATCGAAGAGATGCTCCGTTTTCCTGTACGAGCTGCAGGTTACGGTGCCTCGGCACGTCAACGAGCCGAGAAAACCTACAGCCTCAACGCCATGCTCCGTCGCCTGGAGGACTTTTACGAAAGTCTCTGCTTTACTTCGCAACAGCAGGCAAACCCTTACGGTCAACCGGCAGAGGCAGTGATCAGGACAGCAGCGTAAGGGGACGGCGACCTGACATGTTGGGCGACGCCGATGAGCTTGCCGAACGGTCAACCGGCAGAGGCAGTGATCAGGACAGCAGCGTAAGGGGACGGCGACCTGACATGTTGGGCGACGCCGATGAGCTTGCCGAATGGGTTGATCCCGGCGGGAAAAACCCTTCTTCCCCCTCGTAAACCGGCAGGTATTGCCGGAGCAGATCCCGGAAACGCAGATAGTCGGATGTGTCCCAGTCGAACTGTTGCAGAAGTTGACGCGCTTGCGGTCCCGTATCCGCACCGAAGCAACCGTGGGCGGTTTCAAACTCTTGGACCACGACGACGTCGGGACGGAAGTCGGCAATGCGTCGGGCAAACTCCCCGGGCTGTCGGATCGGCAGGGTAGGGGTAATGCAAAAAATGACGGGAATCCCGGCCCTGCGGAGGACAATAGCGGTCTGCCAGCGTTTGGCCAAGGGCGGAGCTTTCGGCTCGAAACACCGGCGAATCTCGTCACAATCCGTCGTGATTGAGAGATTGACACCGATGTGACGAAACTGTTGCAACAGATCCAGGTCACGTGTGACCAAGGGACTGCGTGTTTGCACGGTCAGTCGCGGCTGGTAGGGAACCAGAGCCTCCAGGATTCCTCGTGTCAAACGCAGGGTACGTTCCGCAGGTAAATAGGGGTCAGTGACACTGGAGAGGTACAGGGCTTGATGAGCAAGTTTCGGGGCAAAGCGTTGTGCAAGAGACACAGCATTGGTTTTGGCAATGAGCCAGCGGCCCCATAATTCCTTAGGTCGGCGGTTCTGGGGCAAAAACATCGCGTAGCAATAGCTGCAGGCAAAGCTGCAACCGATATAGGGATTGCATGTCCAATCATAACCGCCGCGGCGAAGGAACCCGGTAGCTGGGGAGAATATCGAGCGGGCTATCTGGCTTTCCATCGGACATTCTCTCGTCAGATCCCCAAAGATCGGCTGCCTTGATGGGCCGGTGTTAGTCCCGTTTGCGTCCGCGGAAATGATTGTGGCAGGCGACACAGCTTATCGTCATATCCATGTACGCCAACATGGCACCGTCTATATTTTTTTCCTTGGCCTTGGCGGCGAGGGCTTCCGCGGCTTTCTGGAAGACTCGGGCCTGAAATTCGTACTCTTCGGTTTTATAGGCCCTCAAGAACTCAGTGGCTCGGCTGATCCGTACCAGCGACTCGGCATTTTCCTGCAAGGTTTTGAAATCTTCCATCGTCAACGCTTGGAGCAGCACCTGAGACCGTTGCAATTTGACACGCATGACCTGAGCTTCGTTGGGAAGCTGCGGGGGTTGGGCATCGGCAGGGCTTTTTGCCACGGGCAGCGGGGCTGGCTCATCCGCTTGTAAAATCATCGGGACGATCCACGGCACAAAAGGCACAAGCACCACCCAAGGCAACACAGCAGCGTAGAACCTCAAACGGAGCACGAGCATGGCAAGTCTCCTTCCTCCAGGACAGTAAACCTTCAACCACGACAACCGAAGGTAAGCTATTCCTGCTGCAAACGCTGTGCCCTTGAAATAGCCCTAAGGGGCAGTCCTGTCCATGTCTGCAAAGAAGAATCCCATGCGGGAGTCGCTGGTGCGTGAAAAGCACAGCAAAGTTCAGGGTGAGAGTCGCTGGTGCGTGAATGCGCACCGCCATGTGCGATTTTCGCCAGATGGGTGAACCTGATTGTCTCGTGGAAGTCTCATGAGCTCCTCCTTCGCAAACAGTGTGCTTGGCCATCGCCTGACAGCGATTCGAGACGTGAGACTGTGAAAAGTTACCGGGCCTTGGAGGGGGATTTTCAAGAGGTGGTCATGTTTGTTTCCAAGTCCGTACGCCGTCGCAGTTCGCGATCACGTTTACCGGCTTGATATTCGTAGATACCCGGTTTGCCGAGCGTTTCTCCCGGGGCAAGCCGGCACTCAGCCTGTTTGCGGCAAGCCTGGGCATACCAGGTGGGTAAACACGTGGCACAGCATAAGGCATAGGTCTTCAACTCGGCGATTACTCCGTCGCTCCAGTGCGCCGCCACTTTATACACCGCCGGTGCACCACAACCTGGTGTCTGGCACATCACCACGTATCCTGACCAACGTCTCGTCATTCGGTGCCCTTCTGCCGGCTGTCGGCTGCTGTCGATCCTGATGGTCTTATTCCTCGAGCGGATCAATCGTGGGCAAAGGGTGGCCTCTCACCACGCAACTGTGCCAGGGCGTTGCAGGCGGCCCGGATTTCTGCCTCCTTTTTTGTGCGTCCCCAGGCCGGTGCGAACATATGATTGCCTATCTGTGCCGAGACTTTGAAACATTTGCAATGGTCCGGGCCTTGCTCGTCCAGTACCTGATACCTTGGTGTGACGCCATGCTCCCTCTGGGCCAACGTCTGCAACTCGGACTTAGCATTAGCATGCCAGACTTTCTCCTGCACTGCCTGATCCATAATCGGTCCCAGACAGCGCAGAACCCATTGCCGTGCCACTTCCCACCCACCATCGAGATAGACGGCGGCTACCAAGGCCTCAAACACATCAGCCAGCACATTCTCCGGTATCTCACGCTGTTGGGATAGACCCTTCCCCAAAAACAAGCAGCGATCCAATTGCAATCGTCGTGTCACGGCCGCACAGGAATGACGGCTCACCACGACGGACTTGATCTTGGTCAACTCACCTTCCTGATAATCCGGATACTTGTTGTATAATTGCTCGCACACCACCATGCCGATGATGCTATCTCCGAGAAACTCCAATCGCTCGTTGGACATCGCCCGGGTGTTGGCACAGGAGGTATGCGTCAATGCCGCTCGAAGTAACTCGATCTGCCGGAATCGATAGCCCATCTGCTGCTGGCACTTCTCCAACACCAGCGCCTCGCGCATCTCCGCTGACACATCACGTGCTGCCATCATCGCTCCAAAATATCCAGATGATCATAGACACATTTATTTGTAACAAAGGTAACACATCTCTTCTACCTGGTCAATCGAGCGACATCCGAATTCCACGGCAACTTCCGGGACTACCCTCGCCATGGGAGACCCCGCTATCTGTTTTCGTGACCTATTGATCCGAAGTTACCGCGGTTAGCCATAACCCTCCAACCCCGGTAAGGTGACCGACCATCTTCAGCATCGCTGGCCAGCAAGACAGACTATTCCTTACAACTAGCCCCAATCGATACGGCGAGTCCCGCTTCCACAGCCCGTTCTGCTCAGGTTTCAAGCCACACTGATGAGCTCGGGTTGCTGGTGAAACAGCGGCGATTCCTTCGGAGCATAACAATGACTCTATCGCCTCTTTTGCAGCCCTGCACCACTCCACCGGCAACCTGTGGGTTTCGGATGCCGGCAGAGTGGGAAACTCACCAAGCCACCTGGCTGGTCTGGCCGACGCGAGAGTCGGATTGGCCTGGTAAATTTCCCCTGATCCCCTTTGTTTACGCCGAGGTCATCCGTTACCTGGCACAAGTGGAGCAGGTCCACCTGATCGTTCCCAACTCGGCTGTCGAAGCTCAGGTCCGAAACTTACTGGAGAAGGTTTCTGCGAATGTGAATGCCGTGCGATTCTGGTCTATTCCTACTGATCGCTCTTGGGTTCGGGATTCTGGACCCATTTATGTGATCGATGCCCAAGGACAGAAAGCCATACTGGATTGGCACTTCAATGCGTGGGCCAAATATGCCGACTGGCACGCCGATGATGATCTACCTTCTACCATTGCCCAAATCCAACAGCTGCCTTACTGGCAACCGCTTGTCCAAGGTCGGCGTGTGGTCCTGGAAGGTGGAGCCATCGATGTCAACGGTCAAGGACGGCTGCTGACCACCCAGGAGTGCCTGCTGAGCACCACTCAACAACGGAATCCCCATCTGAGTGCGGAAGACTACGAGCGACTCTTCGCAGATTATCTCGGTTGCTCCCAGGTCATCTGGCTAAAACGGGGAATTGCTGGAGACGATACCCACGGTCATGTGGATGATCTGGCCCGCTTCGTGGGACCGCGGACAGTGGTCACTGTCGTGGAGCATAATCCTCATGACGAAAATTATTGGGCCCTTCAAGAAAACCTGGATCTTCTCCGCAACTGGCGCGGACCTGACGGAGAACATCTGGAAGTCATCCCCCTACCCATGCCCCAACCCCTCTATTATGAAGGAATGCGACTCCCCGCCAGCTACGCCAACTTCTACATCGCCAACCATATGGTGCTGGTTCCCACCTTCAATGACCCCGCCGACCGCCAGGCCCTAGGCATACTGGCAGAGCTTTTCCCCGATCGTCAAGTCATTGGGATTCACAGCGGCGATCTCGTTTGGGGACTAGGGACCCTGCATTGCATGACCCAGCAGGAACCGGCCTCTTTGGTCCATTCGACCCTCACAAGCCACAAATCATGATGATACCATAAGCACTCAGCACTGCGCGTAATCATCTGTCAGTAAGACTAACTATTTTATAAATGATTTTTAGAATCATGGGAGTCTGCCTTGCATCTGTTTATTTCATGTGGTAACCAGGCCGAAAGAATCAGGCATCCTCCTGCTAAAATGGTGGTCAGCCAACTCAGAAGTAAACTGATTCCATGCCACGGGCCGAAGGCAGACCGAGCGGCTTGGGCTGTTACCGGATCATTGGAAAAACGGGCCACTCGTAACTCGCTGACAAATTCGGACACAAGCCAACTGATCAGAACAACTCCAGCGGATACGGCGATGAGGATGACACGCGCGCGGTGGAGCCGACCCCAGGACCACCAGCTCAGCGCCGTCAACAGAGCAACCGCGACACACACGGCTTGCATCGCGAAATAGAGTGGGAAGATCGGTCCGACAGCACTACCTGCGAGCGCACTGGACAAAACCTTCTTTTGCTCCTCGGTGGCACCTTCCGGCAACAGCGGTAGATATCCTGTCCGGTCCGAAGGAGCAGTGTGCACTACTTCGTCGAATGAGCGAAAGATGGCTGGTGCTGCCAGAAAATTGAAGAAAACGGCTCCACCGAACCACACTCCATTGACCAAAAGATGCAAGACACGCAACAAAATCTGACGCATGGGCCATTCCCCGACTCGATTTTCCTGACCTTGCCACAAACGTCGCAAATTCTGCCGATGCTTGACAAATACCAGAATCGTTCCCAGGGTGAGATACAAACTCAGGGGCCATTCAGGAGAAGACCAGGGATGCTTCACCATGTAGAGATGAACAGTTAGTAAGGTGAGTGCCGCTAACAAGGACGCCAGGGAGACATACCGGCTTACCAATACACTTATCCCCCACACGCATAAGGCCCCGACCGCAGCCCATGGTGTCAGGACAAGCACCGTTCCTGCCCCCGTGGCAATCCCCTTCCCTCCCCGAAACTGCAAGTAAATAGGGTAGAGGTGACCCAGGAACGCAGCGGCTCCAGCACCTACCTGCAAAAAGGTGGCCGTCAAAGGCTCGATGGTTGGCCCGAGAATCTGTTGATAAAGGAACACCGCCACCAGCGGCGGAATAGCTCCCTTGGCACAATCCAACGAAAACACGAGCAATCCATAGGGCCAACCCAACACCCGCCCTGCGTTTGTGGCGCCAATGTTCCCACTGCCTGCCGCAAACAAATCAACACCTCGCAACCGCCCCACCCAATACCCAAAAGGCAGAGCACCGATCAGGTAGCTTCCTGTTACTAATCCCAAAGCAACTCCCACGCTCTCCATACGGTTATCCTAGCGGCACGAGCAGTGATGTGTCTGGATCCGGTTGGACCTATGCGCGAAGTGACAACAAGACGTCACGCTGCTGATTTGCTGCGGCGGACTTTCTCCAAAACCGCCATAAGCGACTGGTAATGGTGTTCAAATCGCCAGGCCAACCCGCTCGTGCGAGCCGCGGCGGCTGCTTCCCGACGATACTCGTGGTCACACATCTGTTGCAGTGCACGGGCCAGGGCCGGTGTATCATGGGGATCATTCACTACCAGTCCCTCTACAGGGGGATGAAGTAATTCCGCGGCGCCATTATAACGGCTTGTGATCACCGGTAAGCCACAGGCCAGGGCCTCCAACACCACGAGCGAACAGGGATCATAAAATGTGGGATGCACGAGAAAATCCGCCGCGAAGAAGCAATCCCGCGGATCATCTCTTCGCCCGAGAAAAAGTACCCGCTCCCCGATGCCCCAACGACACGCCAGCCGCTGATAGCGGCGATAATCAGGGTTGCCTACTACCACCACATATAAGGACGGCACCTGGACACCGGCGAAAGCACGTAACAACGGCTCCAAACCCTTGAGCCGATAGTTCATCGCCACGAAAAGAGCAACAATCGCATCGGCAGGCACACCCCACCGCTGCCGCTCTTCATATCGACGCTTGAAGCGGTCTTCCGCCGCAAAGCGTCGGGCATCGATGGCGCTAGGAATCACGTGAACTCGCTCCGGTGAAATACCGTAGTAGAGCTCAAAATGTCGTTGGACCATCCGGCTGTTGACAACAATATAGGGCAAGGGTGCCACACAATACTGCCGCCTTTCCAGAAACCGATACGACCAATAGGCTGGATCCAAACGCTTGAGACAACAGGCCAGAAATCGTAGCGAATGTTGACGATATTTGAGCAGATTGTGTTCAGCACAAGCCACGTGAAGCCCGCCTTGCGGATAAAGAACATCCTGCCCCCACGTTTTGTCAAAGCCGATGCTAACATCACAGTCGATTCGGGAAAGGATATCCAGGCAGGCATGACCAAAACGCCAAGGACGGAGAAAACGGGGCCCGCCTCTCGCGGGAACGCGATGATAATGCAGGGCGGGGGGTAATGCTTGCTCATCCCATGCAGCAGCCAGCAAATGAACAGTATGACCATCTCGAACCAGGCGTTGGGCAAGATCACAGATATATGTCTCAGCACCTCCCCGTGCTGGTATGACACGCTCATAGCATAAAGCAATCTTCATAACTTTCTCCCTCGTCTCCGCTCATGACGTATATAGTAACCAACCCGAATCTTTACCAATTTAAGTAATACTTTTGACATTATTTTATTGATTCTCATGTGTTTACAATAACTCAACCAGAAATGGTGGAGATCGCATTCGGTCATACCGTCGATACGGCAAGAAAAGATGAATTGAGCGAGGTCCTTGACTTGCCACCACCGGTTGGTCCACGGATGGCGTTTCAGGCGGTGGAGATCGATAATATATATATTATCCTTTACTATGAAATTACTATCGTGTATATATGCTTCATTAATGTAGAAATGGCATAAATATAAATCTTTATGGAACATATATTTCTGATGAAGTAAAGCGACGAGGCGTGCCAGTTCTGCCAGCACCGCACTTTTCCAGGTTGCAAACTCTGTCGAGGATAACACGCGTGCCGCCGCGGGGATCGCTTCATGTAGCGGGACCATATCCCGCAACTCTTCGGTGGCTATGAAACTCTGCAATCTCCAACCAGGTCCTACCCACTGCCCAGCAGCCACAGGCCGCGGAACCGGCCAGCCTTGGCGTGCTGCCCACTGCAACTGCTCCCATTCTCGCAACCCGGGCGACCACGCCCGGTGAGGGAAGATCAACGCGAGCAAACGCAAATACCATGGTAAATGATAATGACGCTTTAAATATACACATAATACATAATCATCATGAAAAAAAAGGCGACGGCCAATAGAACGACCCTGCTTAACATGGAGTCGATCTGTAACCGGTTCGTCCAGGATGCGTTCCTCCCAGTTAGCTCCGGCGAAGGCTGGCCAGTCGGAACTGTACCGGAAGGTCCGTTCCCCACGTTGCCAACTCCTCCATCGCAATACCAAACCGTTCAGGAGCGATCCTGCTAACACTGTCAGATTTCCCATAGATCATCCTTGTGAATCTTCAGCCGATGATTGATATTATTACCGTACCATTGAATTAATCCAATTTTTCATATCCATAAATAATGAGTTTTCTGGAACATTTTGGAAAACAATCTAAAACTGCATGTATATTTTTTTTTATTTTACGATCAGAGATGTTCTTATCGTAGAATATTTGCCTGATCTGATTGATATAAAGTCGGTTGCTAATAATGCCAAACGGCAGAGAATCAGGCGAAGGTATCAGCAAACAATGGGCGTGATGCAATCGTCGCAGCAAGCGTCCTAGATCTTTGAGCAGATGATCATCATCAAAACTACAGGGGACCGAATAGGGAGCACAAAGCACGAACCATTCGACAGAGTGCCACGACCGAGGGCGATGCCCGAAAGCGAGCAGACGCGGTGCGGGCACCTTGTGACGCTGCAAGTGAATGAGCAGTCGCGCCCATCGCTGGGCAGGTGATGGGAGGGGACGCCGGCGGAGACGATTCCACCAGCCCTTCATACCGAGGAAGGAACATCCCTGGAGAAGGTAGCCGGTCTCACCTGAAGGAAGTGTCCACAGGGTGTCACCTGAAGAAATGCCGTAAAAAGGAGGAGCCGCGGCCGCGTCGGGCCACCATCGGGCTGCCTCAGTTGTTACGCATATTGCTTCTTGAGCAAGCCAGATGAGTTCAGGGATTTCTCCCTCACCGTGGCGTTGATCTCTTAGAGAGCTCCGTTTGCAACGTTGCTGACTCGCTTGGTCAATCCAGCGAGCAAGCCGCGATAGGCGGTTACGACCGGACGACTCGCGGGGCTGATTCTGCAATGCCGCCGAGAGAAGTGCCCATCGTTCGCGTACACCAATCAGCTCCCGGGACACGGACGCATCCAAACTCGCCAGAGCACGGAGACGCTCCTTCAGAGGAACCAACCGACATTGTCGACAGGAGGCCCAATCCACGATTGCAATTTGCTGCGTCGTTGACTTGACAAAAATGTGCTTGGCTGTCAAGTCCGGTGTTGTGAAGCCGAAATCATGAAGTTGGGCGATGAGTTTTCCAATTTGTCGGGCCAGTGGACGTAAATCCTGGTTCTTATGATTTCTCAGCCAATGGTGCAAATCAATGGCATCCTCCAGCGAAGCAACTAATAGAAACGCTTGATTGTGATGATTTTCCCCATAGGCCAGCCATTGAGGTATATTTTGTGTATAACGAGACAAAACCTGTAGCAAACGACCTTCGCGGACACTGCGGGAAACCCAGCCATATCCTTGACACCAATTACGCCATCGTTCCCTGTAGGTGACATAATGTTGTCTCTTCAAATAGGCATATCCTAAACCTGGAAGTTGAACACGCCGAACATGACGGTCCGGATGACCGGTTACAATCACGCCTGGGATATGCAAATAGTCCTCCAGGGTATGAAGGCCACATGCGTGGAGTTGACGAGTCCAATGAGGGTGCACGACGATCCACCCTGTCGAGGCGGCGGAATACTGGCACCGGCTATCATGAGGATCAAATATTTGCCGTTGCTGATGTTCATGAATTGGTTTATTAAGCAACATGGCGAATCTCATGTGAAACTGACGAGAAATAAGAAGAATTCTTATTCATATAGAGTTCCAAAACTTGCTTCAATGCATTATAGACTTCTTGTGGCTTCAATTCCTTCATACAATGATGATGTTTCAGAGGACATATACGTTTTTGACATGGGCCGCAAGGCAACGATTTTTGTAAATGTATAGCGTATGGATAATATGTTTCCGTCCAGGCGATATGGGTAGGCCCAAAGAGCGTGACCACGGGCCGCTCCAATGCTGCTGCAATATGCCGTGGGCCGCTATCAGTAGTGATCAACGCAGCGGCACGCCGCAGCAGTGCTTTTGTCAACCCTAAGGAAGGAGGTACGGTATGGCCAATGTGGAAGACATGGGGGCTTCGACTGGCCTGGACCACCGCTGCAGCCAACGGCTCCTCGTGGGAACCATGGAGCACCACAACGGCAGCATGCCATCGTTGTGTGATCATGCGTGCTAGTTGAGCAAAATGGTCTATCGGCCAACGTTTAGAGATACCATATGCAGATCCACAATGAAACATTATTACTTGACTATACGAGTCAAGTTTATGTAAATTCCAAAAAATATCAGCATTAGCTTCATGGTGAGTTGGTACAAAGAGTTCCATCCGATAACCAGGATCGGGTGTACCGACCGCTTGGGCCAAACGATTGTAGTCTGCGATAATCGGACGAGGTACAAACGCGTGATCTTTGCGCAGATGGTACAAAGGGCGATGGAGGAGCCAGGAGCGACCATACCGTGCATAACCGAAGATCATTTCACAGCGCGCCAGGTGAGCGAGCGCGGCGGCACGGAATGAATTGGGGAATAAGACGGCCCAATCCGGCTGGAGATTGCGAAGGTTCCGGGCAACAGACCATAAACCTGTGGGGCCGCGCAATCGACGTTCCCAGGGGACAACGCGATCGAACCAAGGTGCTCCCTCCAGCAAGTCCGTGACGATATGAGGACGACCCACCCCAATGATGACGCTTTCCGGATAGGTGCGCCGGATGGCCCGAATAGCCGGTGTTGCCATAACAGCATCACCAACCCAATTCGGCAGAACCAACATGATACAGTGGTGAGTTTTTTGTTGAGTATGTTTTGACATACAATGTAAAGATTTTTTAATCATGCAGCTTTCATCCTCTCGATAAGAGATGTCGTCGAATATCCATGATGAAACTTTGCAATATGGACTTTTCCACCATAACTTTCGACGAATTCTGCACCGATGATTTGCTCCTTGGAATAGTCTCCTCCTTTGACCAGGACATCGGGACGTATGGCACGGATCAGGGACATTGGAGTCGGCTCATCGAAAAGCACAATGTAATCGACATCCTGCAGGGCAGCTAACACGGCTGCACGGGCGTTGTGCGGATTGAGAGGTCGGGTGGAGCCTTTCAAACTCCGTACACTCGCATCACTATTCAATCCTACAATTAAGCAATCAGCTTGTTGTCGAGCTTCAGATAAATAGGAAACATGTCCGGCATGTAAAACATCAAAACATCCATTGGTAAAAGCGATGCGTTGTCCCAGCGATCGTCGTAATTGGATCAAAGGGATCAGACTGGCCAGTGTCTGGATTTTGTCGTGATGATGCCAGGCCGCGTGGGCACCGCTGGTACGCAGGAGATCCGCGAGGATATCGGCCCGCGTAACCGGAGACACGCCGAGTCTTTCTACTTCCAGACCTCCTGCGATGTTGGCCAGGCGAAGGGCGGTTTCGTAGCTTGCTCCCGCTGCCAAGGCCAGTCCCAGAGCTGCCATTACCATGTCACCAGCTCCGGTGATGTCATAGACTTGTCGGGGACGTGTAGGAAAATGCTGACGGCGTCCATCACGGTGGGCAAAAACCATCCCATCCTTATCGAGTGTGACGATGCCTGCCTCCAGTTCCAGGCGATTTTGCAACTCCACAGCCGCGCTGATTGCCTCATCGACAGAATGCAAGGCTCGCCCTACAGCCAATCCAGCTTCCAAACGATTTGGGGTCAAAGCCGTGCAACCTCGGTATTTGGAATAGTCTCCGCCGCGGATCGGGTCGGCGACCACGGGGATTCCTCGCGTTCGGGCTGCTGATATCAAAAATTGCAACAGTGTAGGTGTACATACGCCTTTATCATAATCGCTAACTAATACAATATCTGCTACTTTAAGCAGACCAGCAATTCCTTCAATTATCCTACTTTCAATATTCTGATTTATAGCATGGCGTTCCTCGTAATCTACACGAACTATTTGTTGAGGGTGACGTGTTTGCGCACGGCCCATGTATCGTTCTTTGACTGTGGTAGGACGTGAAGAGTCCACCGCAACAGCGGATGTATCAATGCCGAGTTGACGCAACATCGTCACAATCTGCTTGCCGTTTTCATCGTCGCCCACGACCCCGGCGATGGCCACACGGGCCTCTAAGTAATGGAGCATCATAGCCACACTGCCGGCGCCTCCCAGCCGCTCTTCACGGCGGTCGGCACGCAGCAAAATGACAGGTGCCTCCTGACTGATCCGTTCTGCATTACCCCAGATATAGCGGTCAAGCATAATATCGCCCACCACAATAACCTGGGGTTGCTTAATGTTTTGCAATAATTGAATTATATCATTCATGATTTATCCATTTCTCAAATTATCCAAAAAATCTATTCAAATAACTCTTCTTGCTAATTATCATCTTCTATAACATTACTTTATTCTATTCATGGACACACAATTTCTGCTGCTGTAAACCTGTAATGATGGCGGCATGCCAGAGGGGGATCAATAATTCATGATGGCCGATGATTTCGATACCTTCAGATCCCGGCCGACGGAGGACGTTCATGGCCGTGCGATATTTGGCTTCTTTATCGAAATTGACCGTAACGAGACCCTCAAGATCGTAGCCGCGATTCCGAACGACTGAGACAGCTTTGAGAAAGACTTCCGGCATAATCACGGCAGAACCGAGATTGAACCACAGTCCATGACGCAGCCGCGATACTACGGAACAGAGCAGGCGGAAGTCGAACATAGCAGCGACACCCAGGGCCGCTCCGTCGATCTGGGGATGCATGTGTACGATATCGGTCCCGATTGCCACATGAATGGTGCAAGGGATGTTGTAACGGTGGGCCGCGGCTAGCAGGCTGATGTCGGCGTGGGGACAGAACCAGTTGCTCCGTATCAACTCACCGAGAGCATAACCTAGACCACAACGATGCGTGGCAGCATACTGTACCGCCTGAGCAAAGACTTCAGCCGTTTCACGAGCCATACCAAAGTCACCACGGTGGAGTTGAGTGGCGACATCTTCACTGGTTTTACCCGCGAATGCCAACTCAAAGTCGTGAATGGCGGCCGACCCATTCATAGCAACGGCATGAATGATCCCCCGTCGGATCAGATCGATCAGATACGGCGCACAACCCGTTTTGATGACATGACCTCCGAGGGCCACAGCGATGCATTTGCCATCGCGGTAGCGTTGGAGAACATAATCCCGGACTTTACGGAGTTCGATGGCTGCAAGTTGTCGGGGTAAGTGATCGAACCAATCGGCCATTGAAGCAGTTGGGGCGCAGGGTGTGCCCAGGTCCTGGACAGAGACTTTGCTAGGCCGGTCGTGGAGTGAGTAGGTTCGCAACTGTGTCAGGTCGAAGGGTTGCATCCTTGCCTCGCCGAATTCTGCGGGTCATCCCTGTACGCCGCAACAGGCCGTGAGATCGGGGTATCCAAACCGCAAATCTCCTCAGAGATGGTGTCAGGAGTACTCCCTTCCAGGATCAACTCAGCTACTCCATCCAAGGCCGAGTGGAAGGCATCAACTCCCTCAGATAGTACCCAAGTGACGGTCAGTGTCCACAGCGACCGTCCCCCGAGATTGTCGAGTCGTAGTTTGACCCAATCTTTGCGGGTGGTCACGATCCAGGTTCCTGGGGGAGTCGCAGCAGCCCAACGGTGAAGTCCTTCAACGTCCGCCCGGGTGTAAGGATGATGGTCCGGATAGGTCCGAAAGTCGAGCAGTCTCGCCCCTAGTTGCTCCAGAGTACGACGGAAGGCTTGCGGCTGACCCAAGCCGCAAAATGCAGCGATCGTACGCTGCTCCAATGCTTGAGGTGGCACTACCTCGTCACCGCAAATGAGCGACTTCGGCTGATGAATGGCCTGGGCGACAGGCAATCGAGGAAAACGTCTGGCCAAGGTCCGGCACAGATTGTCCATAATCATCGGTGAGGCCTGATCCGTGCGGGTGAGGATCAGATGGTCGGCTCGCGACAAAGCAGAGAGGGGCTCCCGTAGCGTTCCCCGTGGGAAAAGGGCATCTTCCGTTGGCGGTCGGGTGGCGTCAATTAGGACAATGTCCAGGTCACGGTGGAGACGGCGGTGCTGAAAACCGTCATCCAATAGTAGGAGCTGACTGTCCAACTCCTGGACGGCACATTCGGCAGCTGCGACGCGATCCGCATTCTGCAGATGTGGTACGTCCGGGAGATTTTCCTCCAGTACTAGTGCTTCGTCATTGCGAGCACCCTGACTGCCATATCCCCGACTCAGGATAGTCACACGGATATCCCGCTGTCGGTAGTACCGGGCAATATATTCAATGCAAGGGGTTTTTCCTGTACCACCCATACTCAGGTTACCCACACTGACGACAGGCACTGCTGCTGCATGAATGGGAAACCACCGGTGGTCATAGAGCCAATTTCGTATCTGCATCGTCCAGCCGTATGGCCAACTGGCGATCCGGAGTAAGGCACGCACGCCATATGCCTTCAAACCTGGCTTGTGGCTGAAGATATACTCTCTCCAGGTGGACTCCCAATACTGCTGCCCGTGTTCCATCGAGCGTTGTTATCCTTGTTGTTGAGGCGAAACTGTAGCACAGGAGGCGTTCCCCTGTCAACGGGAAGCCGCACCCGGGTTATTTTACGATGCTGATGAAGCGGACTCAGAATGTTACGTTGATGCAGAAGGAAAAGGGATCTACTGCCTCAGGAGCATGATAGTTCCCAGGTAGGCCAGGATGGTAAGGAGTATAGCCGTCGCTACAACGCCCAGGGGACCAAAACGATTGGCATGCGGTTTCTCCTCTTCGACCGCCCATGCGGCAGTAGCAGCTTCGGCACTGGAGGACACATCGGAGTTAGCCGGCGATGCGGCCGACAAACCGACCGCAGACCGACTCGGCAAAAGTGGCGCGGTACGTGCTTGGGGTTGTGATAGCGGGGAGGGACTCGAAACGACCGGAGGCGAGAACTGAGTAGAGGCTCGAGAAGCCAAGGGTGCTGAGGCCGGAGCCGGTGGTGGCGAGGAGAACGGATTGTTCGACCCCAGGCGACGTTCGCTCGAAGGCGACGGAGTTCGCAATGCGGAGGAAATGGCAGGCCTCGAAGTACCAGGAGTCGGCGAAGACAACCCCGGTTGCGCTGGGGGAGTCGGTGTGCGGGCCATCGCCGCGGTGGATGCAGATGAAAGAGGACGTTCTCCGGAGAGACCGGCCCGTTGACCAGAAGGACTACTGGACAAACCGGGCATGCGGCCACTGGACTGTGAAAGCTTCGGCTTAGTCGCCAGGATCGGTGCTCCGTCTGGGATGAGCCGAACGTCTCCGACAAACGGCTCTAAGGCCTCCGCCACCTCCTCGCATGTTCCGTAACGTTCTTCGGGTTTCTTTGCCATGAGTCGCATGACCACACTCTCCAACTCCGCAGGAACGTCGGGAACAAGCTGCCGTAACGGTGTGGGCTGCTTCATCTGGTGGGCCATCATTTTTTCTACGGCACTGCCTTCCGGAAACGGTACACGACCTGTCAAACAGAAATACAGCACACAACCCAGGCTGTACTGATCACCGGCAGGAGTCCGGTTACTCGGTTCGAGGATACTCTCAGGACTGCAGCAATCCAGACCGCTGGTGAGCGTGTTGGCCGTGGACATGGTATCCACTAGGCTTTCCCCCTCATTCTCGACCAGCAGCGAGCCGATTCCAAAATCCAGGATGTGCACCTGATTGTGTGCCCCAATCATGATGTTGGACGGCTTGATCAACCCATGGAACACGTTGTTTTGATGACAAACGTGGAGTCCTTGGGCAATCTGGACACCGATCAAGGCGGTCTGGTTCGCCGGCAGGGGTCCACGCTCCTGAACTAAGCGATCCAAGGGCGTTCCCTCGACCAAAGGCCAGACGAGATAATGCAAGCCACCGGCCGTACCCACATCGAGAAACGGGACAACCGCCGGATGCTGAAAGCTCTGGAAAGCCCGCACTTGCCGGCGGGCCAGCCGTACGTTCCACATACTCCGACGGGGCAAAACCTTGACTGCATAAAGCTGTTCATCGTTGCGGGAAGATGCCTTGTAAACCTGACCCATGCTCCCGGAACCGATGGTATCCAGCAACACGTACGGTCCCAGAACCAGACCTTGGGACTTGCCGTTGAGTATGCGCTCTGCTTGAAATGGTGTTAGTAGTCCCTGACTCACCAGGTGCTCTGCCAGGGCGGGCGCTTCCGCTCGCGGATGAGTTTTGAGATAATCGCTTACTACCTGATCCAAGGTACTGCGTTCGATCAATCCGCTACGACGCAGGTCCCAAACGAACCATTCACAGGCACCGAGTTCATTGCCAACCATAGGAAGTCTCACCCTGAGGACACAAAACTAATGCGGTAGATCAATTTTTCTGGGAGTCCCGACCCAGCGCTGCATCATGATGCAGTGCTCGAAATATTGTGCCTGAGTCAGAGCCGCCAGGCAGTGATCACCGTCTCCTGTGAAAGAAGATTCAGTCACAGAAAGATAGAACGGCCCGGCAGCAAGTCAAACCCGTTTCGAAAGATTTCTCCAGTGCCCTATTCCCATATCGCCGATCCACGCCTACTATGCACTCATCCCCGGTAAACAGAGAATGGACAACCAGTTCCGGTCAGTCCATACAGCTTGAGGATTCCATGAGTATCGACCCATACGCTTTGTGCCCCTGTGGTAGCGGCAAGAAGGTGAAGTGGTGTTGCGCACCGTTTCTCTCACGTGTACAGCGGGCCTTTGAGCTGCTACGGGAAGGCCAACAGGAGTCCGCCCACAAACTTTTCCAGGAACTCCTTCAGAGTCACCCCAACGCAGCGGCGATTTGGCTCTACTATGCCAACTTTCTCACCCAGACTGCTCAATGGGATCAGGCCGAGTCTGCTCTCGATGAAGCCCTCCGACGCCATCCTCAGTTGGGAATGGCTTATTACCAACGCGGCCAACTCCGGGAGCAGGAGGGGGAATTGCTCGGAGCGTTGATGCTCTACCACAAGGCGGCGGATCTCATCGCCCCGGAGGCCAAGGATCAGCTCCTGGAGACTTATCTCAAAATCATCCAATTGGGCAGTTATTGCCGACACTATCTAGCGGTCCGATACGCGTTGGATCAGGCCATCCAACTGCGGCCCGACTTACCGAATCTCCATCAATCGCTGGAGAAGTGGAACTCGCCGAATTCCGGGCTACCGGTATCA
>Ga0209691_1000730_pt1 | contig 21861 bp, 16 predicted proteins | sample YNPMSBMetaG_FD_187120 | JGI IMG/M metagenome (GOLD analysis project Ga0209691, IMG submission 187120) | Anoxygenic and chlorotrophic microbial mat microbial communities from Yellowstone National Park, USA - YNP MS-B MetaG (SPAdes) (version 2) ... | reverse complement strand
AGGCGCTAATTGACCTGGCATACGAGAAAAAGCGCCGGGACCTCACGCCCGAGGAGATGCGGCGGTTCTTCTTGGATGATCCGCGCATCCGGGCGGAGTTGCCCCAACGTCCGCAGCTTCCCCGTGCTCGCATCCACAAAGTCCAGAAAGGCGAAACCCTTCATGGCATCGCTCGCCAGTACGGCGTGATGATAGAGCAGCTTCGGGCGCTGAATCGCCTCACCTCGGATGAGATTCGGGAAGGCGACTCGTTGATTATTACCTACACGGAGCCGTGAGCGGAAGGTACATAGAGGTGTACGTTCATCCTCGTGCTCGCCAACGCCGCATAGCGCTGCGCGGCGATAATAGGTATGAGGTCTGGGTGCCCGAAGCGCCCGCCGACGGGGCGGCTAATAAGGCCGTGCAGCGCCTTTTGGCCGAGGCGCTAACGGTGGCGCCCTCCCGCCTTGCGCTCATTCGGGGTCACACCAGTCGGAAAAAGGTGTTTCAGCTGATGTCAGCCTGAGTGCAGGGGCAGGTAGCTTAGGGTGCGGCTATCATCAATAGCTCCTCCCGCTGACGGGAGCGGCTCTATTCCCGGCCCCTCCACCTGTGCAGGAGGTGTGGAAAAAGGGGGAGCCTTGGAGCCTTGCAGGCAGAGGGCCTAAGGCGAGGGGAAGAGGTAGTGTTTGCAGATGAGATTAAGAAGCTGTGTCTTTAGAAATGGTATAAGACGAAAACAGGTTGAGTGATATACCTTCCTAACAGAGAAGCTCCCTGGATGCAAAGAGGGATGTCTTGGCGTGTCCAGTGGCCTAAGGCGGTTGTAAAAGTCCAAACCATTGACTCATGAATAGTTTGGCGAAGAAGGGGCATGGGAGTATTTTCGTAGCTTGCGTCAATAGGCCGGGCTTGCCCAGGTGTCACATCCTCTGCACCCTGTAAGCTCTTAGTCGGAGTTACATTAATCCCATTTCAGGACGATCTTCAGGGGTATCTTAACTTTTTCATCTATGTCTGCGCCACGAACACTGACAAGATACAGCTCCATTGATAGAATGATGGCCCCTATGTAGGCCTTATTGATGTCATAAACAGCATTTACTGCACATTTCTCCAATCTTACTTCATCATTTGACTGATTAAATGACTCAATTGTAGAAAAAAGTGTAGAAAACATGAAGATTTGTGTTAGAAGCTGTCTTTCATCGGCAGTTTCTTTATCCTCATTCTCTATAGTGATAGGTTTACAAGGGAGGTTTTCGTGCTTTTGCCATTTGAATTCAAATGGTATTCGTCTTGAAATATCTACAAGGCGCGGCATATTCATACAGGGCCCATACAAAGTGGCCGGCCTTTCAATGATCAAGAGGTAGTTATGGTCAGGTGAGAGGTAGATAGTCGGGAACTGCGGTGAAGAGTTGTGGTAGGGGTTATAGCTTATGTCTTGCATGGAAATAGAGCCATATTCATCAGCGCCCTTAGGATAAAGAAGCTCGTATCCAGAAATCGCTTCTGAACCTAACAATCCACGCCAGAAGCCCACAAGAATCCACACTTGTTGCGTTTTAGGGTGTCGCCAGGTACCGAGGATATTGTAGTTGGTTACCACATTTTCGATCGCTTCATCTCTGATGATGAGCTTACCATTTAGATAGTGTGCGTAGAGTTCAACCACCTCGCCGACCTGGGCCTTATACTTTTTATACAGCACCTTCTGGGCGCCGGTCACCGGACTAAACCGGAGGGGTTGCCAAGCTTGCCCTCTGAGGTTGGAAAACTCAGCTTCATTAATCAAGGCTACGCAATGGAGTGTTTTCTGCCCCCAGGCTATCATATTTAGCCCGCTCAAAACGAGAGCGTGTAAGTAAAGCATTCGCATGCCACAAAGATAAGTAGCTTAGGGCAAAAGTCTTCTGAATGCGAAGGGGCTACAATTGTTTTCATGAGGGTAGCAGGTAGCTTTTTACACCATTTCCTGTGAGACGTATTCTTATCCCACCCAAAGCCAAGTAGGTATGACACGGCCATTGAAGAGAGCTTGGAAGCATCCAGCAGAAGTGTTTTACCTGCTTTACAAGCAGGAGGTAGAGGCTCGGATAGCCAAGAGATAGCAGGCGCTGTGGGTGCTGCGGCGAGGGGAGGCGGTAGAATTTGGAGATGAGATGCGGCTGGGGCTATTGGGACAAATGCGGCGGGTGTGAGGAAGCTGAGGGGAAGGTCTCATCGCTGGTAGGGGGGCATTATACCCGTCAAGCTTTGAATGCCCTGCCTTCATGATTAAGAAGCTGTGTCTTTAGAAATGGTATTACACCGGAGCAGCGAGCCCTGTGGGAGAAAATTAAGCACGACTGGCGCCGTAAAGCCCGCGAGCGCTGGGAAAAGCGCACCGGCCAGCGCCTGCCCGAAGAGGACTAGCCCGTCTCTTACCCCAAACGCAGCCCTAAGCAGGTCATATCATCGGTCTGGGGATAATCGCCCTTCCAGTCCCTAAGAAAAGCCTGAAGGGCTGAGAGCTGCTCAGAAAGCGCCATCGACGCTATGGAGAGGAAAAACTCGCGCAGGCGTTTAGGTCCGAGCTTGCGGCCTTGAGGACCTCCCATCTGATCGGTCAGACCATCCGTGAAAGCATAAATCATCGCTGGTGCCTGACTTTCCAGAGAAAGGGTCCTTTCCTGAAAAGGAAGGGTAGAGTCGCTATACCCAATAGCCTGACGAGTGCATGGTACTTCTATCAGTTCTTGCTGGTTTGTGACGATCCAGAGGGGGCGATTGGCTCCGGCAAAGGTGAGCTGGTAGGGATTGGCCTTGTGCAGGCGAAGGAGGGCAATGTCCATGCCGTCCCAGAGCTTTTCGCCTTCGTGCGTGAGGCGCTCGGTCACGAGCACCTTGACCCGGTCGAGAATCTCCGCTGGCGCTGTGAGCCCCTCTTCTAAAACGGCTTTGGAAAGGGCCATGCTGCAAACCAGACTCACAAAGGCCCCCGGAACCCCATGGCCTGTTGCATCCGCCACCCCTAAAAAGATATACGGCTCCACTTCCTCAAGCCAGTAAAAGTCTCCCGCGACAATATCGCGGGGCAAATACCAGATGAAACTATTAGGTAAGAGGCGCTGCCAGCGCTCAGGAGCCGGTAATATGGCATTTTGAATGCGCTTAGCATAGCGAATGCTGCTTAGGATGTGTTCATTTTTTTCGGCGAGGGTTTCGGCTTGGGCCTTAATGGTTTGATTAGAGACTTCCAGGGCGCTGTTGGTAGAGGCAAGCTCGGCATTGGTGAGTTCCAATTCGGCGTTGAGGGTGGCTAACATCTGGTTTTTCTGCCACAAGAGGTAGAGAAAGTAGGCTATGACAGCCAGCGCCAAGAGGGTAATCCCTAAGCCTAAGAGGGAATAGTTTCTTTGAAGTTCCTTTTGGCGCAGCTGGGCGGTGGCTAGGGCGCGCTCCTTTTCTTGCCGGGCTTGGAGTAAGGCTACCTCCTTCTGATGCTCGTATTCGGCCTGGAGACGCTCTATTTTTCGGATATTTTGTTCGTTGAAGAGGGAGTCTTTGTAGGCGGCATAACGTTGATAGTGCTGGAGAGCTGAAAGATAGTACTGGGGTTTGCCGGCGGCAGCTAAGGTAGAGTCAATTTGCGCTAAAATAAGCGAGATTTCCATGACTCTTTCTTTGGCATGAAAAGCGAGGGCTGCGTGGAGGGCTTTTTGCGCATAGGTGCGGGCGAGAAGAGGCCGCCTTTGACGATGGTAAAGAGTGGCTAGATTGGCGTAAGTATAAGTAAGGCTTTTCGGATCATTGAGCTGGGTATAGAGTTCATGGGCTTTCTGGTAGGCTTGAAGCGCCTGAGGAAACTGGTTGAGTTCGTAGTAGGTAATGCCGAGGTTATTGTAGGCGCCGGCTAACCACCTAAGCTCTTTGAGCGCTTCAAAGATTTGGATGGCTTTCTGGTAATACTGGATGGAAAGCGGGTGATTACCCTCTTCGCGGTAGATGGTGGCGATATTGATGTAAGCGAGGCCCATACCCATCTGGTCGTTGAGGGCTTGGCGAATGGCAAGGGATTTCTCATAATAGTATCGGGCCTGCTTGAAATTACGCTGGTCAAAGTGGACGCTGCCGATATTATTATACGAGCGGGCTAAACCAGGCGTGTCTTGGAGGGCCTCTTGAAGCTGAAGCGCCTTTTGAAAGTAAAAAAGAGCCTCGGGGTAGTTGCCCTGCTCATAGTGAATCAGCCCGAGGTTGTTAGCTACCCGAATCAGGCCAGTCTGGTGCTTTAGCCGTTCACAAATGCGGTAGGCGGAGTCGCCTACGGCCAACGCTTGCGGATAACATCCCTGCGAACCGTACAGCAGAGTGAGATTAGTATAGATACTGGCTAGCCCTTGGCTATCTCCAATAGCCTGATAAAGAGCTTGCGCATAAGCGTATAGGGACTCCGCTCGGGAAAAGCGCCCCTCATTGGCATGCAAAAGCCCCAGTCGCATATAGAGGTACGCCATCTCAGCCGTATCGCCAAGTTGCTGGTAGGTCTGGAGGGCTTGCTGAAAAGCCTCCAGAGCCTGGGCATTGTTCCTTCGTTTTAGCGCAGAAAGGGCCAGACGATGATAGGCCTTCCCCACATAATCCAGCCGCCCCAGCGAATCCGCATACCTTATCGCCTGATACAGACAAGAGTCTGCTATCCCAAAATGGCTTTTAGCCGTATAGACCATCCCACAGGCCAAGGCACTCATAAGCGAAACCAGCGGATGATGAGTCTTTTGCGCGAGCCCATAAAGGGTGTCAGCTACTTGAGCAGCCGAGTCTACTCTCTTGCGCTCAATTAGGAGTTCTATCATCTTAGACAGGGCCTGATAACGCAAGGTCTCGGCTTCGGAGGTGGTCTGCCTTTGAAGGTATGCATAGAGAGCTCTGAGAGAGTCTATGGGGTCAAGCCCTTGGCCAATGGGGGGTATTTCCGCCTTCTGCATGCCGCCAGAACGGCAGGAAAAGCTCGCAAATAGCCCCAAACCAAGCAAAAAAAGTAGAGAGTTTATTTTCATGTAAGGTACAAAGATAGGGGAAACTGGCTTCGAGTGGGCACTTTCAGGGCAAAGGGCTCCTGACGCTCGGCTATAAGTATCGCGACTGGGCTATCTTTGTTTTGTGGCTGGCAGTAAAAGAGGGCCTCCACCGCCTGAGGGGCAGACTGGGAAACATAGTTCAGATGGGCATAGGTAAGGCATGGGCATCGGCTTCCTCAGCCAGCCTAAAGCCAGATGACTTCTCCCCATGGATAAAATCCCGAAACTGTGTCATCAAACACGGAGAAGGCTTTATCCCCTGCTGGCTCGTGGAAAAGGGGGCCTTGGCCCCCTGCACCCAATCCGGCGTCTTTTACTTCATTTGCCTATGAGAATGTGCTGGGCTAAGGTAATCATCGGGGATAGCAGAAGGATGATTGAACTTGCTGACGAAAGTGTAGGACTGGTTGTTACCTCCCCTCCCTATTGGCATATCAAGGATTATGGGATTTCTGGGCAGATTGGCTACAATCAAACCCTTCATGAGTACTTCAAGGATTTATACCGGGTTTGGGAGGAATGTTTTAGAGTTCTAAAGCTCGGAAGGAGACTATGCATAAACATAGGGGATCAATTCGCCAGGTCTATTCTATACGGAAGGTATAAAGTAATTCCCTTACATGCGGAGGTCATATCCCAGTGTGAAAGGATCGGTTTTGACTACATGGGGGCAATCATCTGGCAAAAAAAGACGACAATGAATACGACAGGGGGGGCTACTGTAATGGGTTCTTATCCGTATCCACCGAATGGCATGATTGAGATAGACTATGAGTTTATTCTAATCTTCAAGAAACCCGGTAAATCAGAGAATGTGCCAAAAGAAGTACGGGAAAAGTCGAAACTTACAAAAGAAGAATGGAAAGAATACTTTTCTGGACACTGGAGGTTTGGAGGAGAAAAGCAGATAAATCACGAGGCCATGTTTCCAGAAGAGTTACCAAGGAGGCTAATAAGGATGTATTCTCTCATAGGTGATGTCGTGCTTGACCCTTTCTTAGGAAGTGGAACAACCATTAAGGCCGCCCTTGAACTACAAAGAAACGGGATTGGGTACGAGATAAGTGAGAATTTTGTCAAGATAATAAACGATAAAATCGGAAATAACCTCTTACTTGAGCTTTTCGATCTGGAAATAGTGAAAAGGACACAAAAGATTGAGCTGGACAGCATTCCCTACGAACCATCAGTACCAGATGCTAAACCGCTGCTGGACCCAAGAAATTTAGACCTTAATAGGGGTAAAATGTACAAAGTTGTCAACATAGTGAGCGAAGATACAATAGAGCTTGACACGGGTCTCTTTGTGAAGTTTTTGGGACTGGAGGTCGTTGATAAGGAGAGAGCCGTAAAATATCTGCGAGAATATGTCTTGAAGAAGGATGTCATAATAAAAGTAGAAGAGAATTCGCTGATGAGTGAAAATACGATTTTTGCGTATGTATATTTGAAAAATAAAATTTTCGTCAATGCCTACCTCATAAAATCTGGAATAGCCCAGGCGGATAAGAAGAGGGAATATAAGCTAAGGGAGAAACTTTTGAAAATAGAGAATCAGAGAAAATGTGTCTAATGAATATAGAACATGAGCTTTTCCTCCTTGGGTGATACGGATATTGATAGTTATTGAGGGCTGATGCGGTAGGGGCTGTACAATATCGTGGTAGTCAGAGGCGCCTAAGGGATTAGCCAGAGGGAGGAGCCTATCTCGGCAGATTATGTACTTTTCTCCCCATGGTCGGGCAGACTCATACCTGGGAGGCCTTCCCGGGCCAAACCGAGACCTTACGCCTGGGCTGGGTGCAAATGGATATAGCCTGGGAAAAACCCGAGGAGAACATCGCTTATTTAGAAAAGCTCTGGCAGAGTCTCGGCTCACAAGCAGAGGTCTGGGTTTTGCCAGAGATGTGGAGTACGGGCTTCTCCGTTTCGGAGCGGGCGGCCGAGGACGAACCTGGCCCTGCGCTTCAAGCCATGAGAACTTGGGCCCAGTCTTATGAGGCCCTCTTCATAGGTAGTCTCAAAGTCCGCACTCCTACGGGCCACCTGTACAATCGCGCGTATGTGGTAAGCCCTACGGGCGAATGGGCCTATTACGATAAGCGACATCTCTTTCGCATGGCGGGAGAAGAGAAAATTTTCACGGCCGGGGCGGGTCGGCTCATCACGCACTACAAAGGCTGGCGCATAGCGGTGCTGGTTTGTTATGATTTGCGGTTTCCGGTGTGGAGCCGCCGAAGCGAGGCGTATGATTATGATCTTTTGATTTATGTGGCGAACTGGCCGGCGGTTCGGGCGGCGCACTGGGAGAAGCTCTTACCGGCTCGGGCCATTGAGAATCAGGCGTATGTCTTAGGGGTCAATAGAGTCGCCACGGATGGCACTGGCAAAGCCTATTTAGGGGGCAGTGTACTTTATAATGCGGTAGGTGAGGTGATTTTGCATAGCGGGGGAAGCGAGGGGGCTTTCTGGGCCACGCTCTCCAAAGAAAGCCTGGAAGCTTATCGAAGGGCCTTTCCGGCCTGGATGGATAGGGACGCCTTTCAAATAAAATAATCCCCCTCTCGTAAGCTTATGTCCAGACTCCGTAATGTCCTGAGAAAAGTAGACATCTTTGATTTTCAGGAGCTTCGGGCGTTGGACTGGTTCCTTTTAGCTGTCCTTGTGGGGCTTGCCCTGGATTGGCGCCTCTGCCACTACCTGTGGAAAGGCATATGGCTGGATGAGGGTATCAGCATCCTCATTTCCATGATGTCAAGACTCATCGATGTCATTTCATACCAGAGTCTCAGCAACTACAACCCTGCTCTTTTTGAGGCCCTTCTCCACTTCACAGGGAAATGGTTTGGATGGGAGCTGAAAAACATCCGACTCCTCCCCATCTTTTTGAGCACGGCAGGTATTTACTTCAACTACCGAATCCTGAGGGACCTGTATGGCCAAGGAGCAGGATTTTTGGTGGGAATCCTGTATACTTACCAAAACTACTCTCTGTGTCTGGCTCATCAGATTAGAAATTATGTACTCTTGCAGTTATTAGCGACTGCGGCCTTATGGGCATTTATAAGGTGGCTGCGGGAACCGGCAGACGGCCGGTTTAGGGTATTATCCTGGCTTTCGCTTGTTGGGGTCTGTTATACCCACCACTTCGGACTATGGATAGCGATTGCGCAGTTTTCGTTTTTGTTTACCTATCCTACGCAAGATATTAATCTCAGGAAGAAGCTCTCTTATCTACGCGACTTTGCTCTCATGTATTTACCGCAGGCCGTTCTTATGTTATCGGTATGGGGTTCTGGCGTACAAAGCTGGGCTCCTCGTCCGGATTGGTCGCACTTTTCTTATATGATCACCTATTGGCTAAACGGGACTTATGAGTGGATGTATTACAGGAGCCATGAGGCTGAAGACTGGCTGACTTTATCGTTTATCGGTTTATTCTTGGTAGCTACGATCCGGAGGTATCTTAAGGATGGCGATTTTCCATCTTATCTGTATATGAGTTATGCCAGTTTGGGCGTTTTGGTTATGCACTTTATCTTGTCGCAATGGCGCTCGGCCTGGTCGAGCATGTACACTACCCCCGCAGCAGCTGGTTTTTTGCCTCTTTTGGTGGCAGTAGTATATGCGTATTCGGGGTGGATACGGTGGGGGTTAGCGGCCGGACTCTTGTTTTTCTTTTTATGTGGGGCTACCCCCTACTCTCTGCCGGATCTAAGCGTAGATAAGGCCGCTCGGGCCCTTACCCAAGCCAACCCCCATAACAGATATCCCATCCTTTGTTATCCGGACTACATATTTGTCCCGATAGCCTATCATGCTTATCCCGACATCCTGCAGGAATGCGTTCAGAATACACTCAGCCCCTTTGAGAAAATACGAGAGAGCGCTGATAAAAAGCAAATATGGTTAGGTACGGAAGAAATGAGGCTTCCTAACTGGTTGGCTCAGTCGGACACGGTGATTCTCGTCCTTCGGGATTGGGAGAGTGAATTTACGCAGGTAATAGGTCAGAGCTTTGAGATAAGTAAGACTCCGATATACCAGCAATCGCACAGGCCTATCATTACTTGGGCCTATCGCCGAAAATCCGGAGAGATTAAGTCCCAGGCGAGATAGTTATCTTCATTCTACACTTCGCAGCATATCTTTTCGGGGCCATAGTGGAAAAATAGCTTTGAGGAGGGAGGTTAGCTTTCTTTGCGCCTCTCATGCGCTGGATTTCGGGTGATCGGTTTTTATGGGGTGTGGCAGGGGCCCTTTCGCTCATGGGGCTATTAGTGGTGTATAGCGCCACTGTGAGTCTCGTTTTTCGGCATCACCCGACTTTTCCGGAGTACTACCTCATCAAACACTTTTTGACGCTCCTCATCGCGTTTTTAGGGACTTATGCTATTCATCACACAGACTACCGACGGTGGGGGCCTATTTTGGAGGTTCTCTGGTGGGTAAGTCTTGTTCTACTGGGGTATTTGTTCTTTCGTGGGGGGAGTGGGCGCTGGTTTTACATTGGGGGCATGTCGTTTCAGCCGTCGGAGCTGGCGCGTTTTAGTCTGATGGGGATGTTAGCGTATCGGATAGCTCGGGAGCCAGATGTTCTTTGCTCGTGGCAGTCCCTCTGGCCTTTGCTGGTGCGTATTGGGCTTACGTTTCTGCTGATTGCGCCGCAGAATCTCAGTGGGGGGATGCTATTGCTGTTTACGGTGGTGCTTTTCCTGTACATAGCGGGGTTATCGTTGGGTAAAATAGGGCGGCTTTTTTTTGTAGGGCTTTTTTTTGTGGGGGTTCTTTTTCTGGTAGCGCCGCGAGCCCGCGTTTGGCAGAGTCGGATTGTTGCTTATCTGAAAGGCGAAAACACCCCTTCTACGGCCATGGCGGATGATTACCAGCGGGTACATGCTTCTATTGCGGTTTTTTCCGGGGGGATTGTCGGGAAGGGGCCGGGGCGTAGCACGCAGCGCTATTACCTTCCCCAGTCGTACTCGGACTTTGCCTATTCTATCCTGGTGGAAGAGTATGGGCTTATAGGGGGGCTCCTGATGTGGGGGCTGTATACCTTGTACTTCTGGCGGCTGGCGGCCTTAGCCAGTGTGGTGGAGGGGTTTGCCAGATTATTTTTGATTGGCATTATCTTGCATGGGCTTATGCAAGTGATTGTGCATATTGGTGTTAATATTGAAGTGCTTCCGATTACGGGGGTGCCATTGCCGTGGGTTAGTTTAGGGGGTTCGTCGCTTTTTATTCAGGCGCTGGGTTTAGGGATAGCGCTGGGCATTAGTCGGCGGGTGGTATGAAGGGGCTTTTGATAGCGGCGGGGGGGACGGGTGGGCATGTTTTTCCGGCGCTGGCGGTGGGCATGGCTTGGCAGCGTTTATATCCGGAGGTGCCGCTCTGGTGGGTAGGCCGCCCCGGTGCTCGAGAAGAAAGCTGGGTGGCTCCGCTGGGGGTTCCGTATGCCGGGGTCTATAGTGCGGGGTGGCAGCGCCAGCGTCCCTGGCGAAATCTGGCCCTTCTTTACAAGCTACCGCTGGGCTATTTTCAGCTGATGGGGGTATTTCGTCGGTGGCCGGTGGGGGTGGTGTTTACGACGGGGGGGTATCCGGGACTCCTACCTGGGTGGATGGCCAATTGGCGCCACATACCGCTGGTTCTCTTAGAGCTCAATAGCACGGCTGGTCGGACGATTCGCTGGCTGGCTCGCCGGTCCCAAGTGGTTTTTTCGGCCTTTCGCGAGCTGCGGGGCGTGCCTGTAGGTACGAAGGTCGTCTGGAGTGGGGTACCTGTACGTTTTACCGAGGCGGATAGGGCGCGTTATACGCCTGAGGCGGCGCGCCAGGTGTTGGGGTTTGCGCCGGAGCGGCCGCTGATCCTCATTCTGGGGGGGAGTCAGGGTTCTTCTACGCTCAATCGGATGGTTGCGGAGGCCCTTCGCTGGTGGGGGAAGGAGCCTGTGAGTATTCTTTGGCAGGTGGGCAGTGAGGCGCCTGCGATCCCCATGGCGGAAGCGCATATTGCGGTGCGGCCATTTATTACAGACATGGCGGCGGCGTATCGGGCGGCAACCGTGGTGGTTTCTCGGGCGGGGGGGGCTACCTTAGGGGAGCTGACCTGGTGGGGAAAGGCCGCTGTTCTGGTGCCTTCGCCGTATGTGGCAGAGGACCATCAGCGCCGCAATGCCGAGTACTACCAGGCTTCTGGTGCTGCGCTGGTTGTAGAGGAAGCAGAGGGGGGGGAGCGCCTGGCAGAGAGTGTACTAAGGCTTTTGCAGGAGCCAAATAGGCGATGGTCCTTAGAAACGGCGATAGACCTCTTATCGAGGCCGGATGCGGCTACGCAGATTGCGCAAACCTTGTATGAATTAGCGTATGGCGGGTAAGCACTGGCGTTTTTTGGGGATTGGTGGGGTAGGAATGAGTGCGCTGGCTGAGCATTATCATCGGCAGGGGCAGGAGGTGTCGGGGTATGATCGGGAGCCTTCGCCCCAGACGGAGCGGCTATCAGCGCTGGGTATCCCGATAGATTTTTCTCCTCGGTTGGAGCGGGTACGAGAAGCTACGGAGGTCGTGTATACGCCGGCGATTCCGGAGGATTTTCCGGAGCTTTTGGAGGCGCGGCGGTTGGGTCTGCGGGTTTTGCGCCGGGCGGAAGCCCTCGCCCAAGCGGTAGAGTCCTATCAAGTTTTGGCCGTGGCTGGTGCGCATGGGAAAACCTCCACTTCGGCTATCCTCGCCTGGCTCCTTCATAGGCTGGGTGCTTTGCCTGTAGCTTTTGTCGGGGGGCAGATGAGAAACTTCGGCGGCACATACCTCCCGGGGAGTGGGCCGTATGCGGTAGTGGAGGCCGACGAGTATGACCGGGCGATGCTGCGGCTTTCGCCGGCGCATGCGATTATTACCAGCACGGAGCCCGATCATTTGGAGATTTATGGGGATGCGGCGGGGGTTTTGGCGGCCTATCAGGCTTTTCGGGAGCGGGTGGGGGGGTATTGTGTAGTGCCTGCGCAGGTGGTTGGGATCCGAGAGGCTATCCGAGTGGAAGTGCGGGATTACCAGGTGGTAGGGGAGGGGCGCTTTCGATTTGTGTATAGGTGGGATGGGGTGGAGCGGGAGGTGGAGTGGTCGCATTTAGGGCGCCTGTATGCGGAGAATGCCGCCTTGGCCTTGACGCTTTTAGAAGTGCTGGGCTTTTCGCCGACTGCGCTTCGGGAGGCGTTAGCGGGGTATGCGGGTGTGGCGCGACGCTTGGAGTGGCAGCGGCTGGCGCCTGATCTGGTAGCTGTGCTGGATTATGCACATCATCCGACGGAGATTGCGCGCACGATAGACACGTTTCGGGAGGCTTTCCCAGGCTGGCAGATCATCGTGCTTTTTCAGCCCCATCTTTTCAGTCGGACAGCATTTTTTGCTAAGGAGTTTGCCTTAGTTCTTGGGAAGGCGGATGAGGTTGTACTTTTCCCCATATACCCAGCTCGGGAGCCGTACACACCCCACATCTCCGTAAAAACAATTTCTCAACATCTTGTTAAGCCCGCCCGAGAGGTCGTAGCTTTGGAGCAAGGTATGAGGGAGGTAGATATTTTGTTAAGACGCCCCGCCGTAATCGTCTTAATGGGGGCGGGCGACATTTATACGCTGTGGCACCCTCTTCTTAAGCATTTTGGCGCATGAGGGTGTGGGGGCTTGGGATAGGGATTTTGTGGGTGGGGGTATCATGGGGAGGGAGTAACTGGTATGTGGGGGAGCGGCTTCGGCGGGAGGGGCGATGGGTGGTGGAAGGCTGGGGGCCGTTGTGGGATAGTGTGTGGGTGGCTCGGCATATTGAGGCGCATGGGGAGGCGGGGCGCGGTTGGGATGTGTGGTCGCTCTGGGTCGATCTGCGGGAACAGCAGCTCTTTGAAAAGCAGGCTCTCTGGGTGGGGGCGGATTTTACGTATCGGCTCCGACTGCAAACCCGCGTGCCAGTGGCGGCGCTGCGCTTGCCTGGGCGGCTCCTCTATGTAGATAGCCAAGGTCGTCTTTTACCCTATACGCGCGCCTTGGACTTACCCATCCTGGAAATGCCGCGATGGGATAGTCTCGCCGTGGCCTTTTTCTTAGAGTGGTGGCAGACGGACACGCTCTTTTATCGTCTGACCAGCCACATCTCTCAGGATAGTCGGCACGTGTGGTATGGGTATGGGCAGGTCTTTCCCGAGCAGTTTGTTTTAGGGCGCACGGAAGACCTCCCGCAGGCGCGACGCCAGTGGTACTACTACCACAGCCTCGTCCGACCCCGCCTCGGCTCCAATACCTGCAAGTCCGTACTTTTGCACGTTCCCAACGAGATTATCTGCCAAAAAGCTAAACCAATATAGTTATGAGCGAAATATTCACCGCTTTTGATGTCGGAACCTATGGCATTCGCGCAGCCATAGGTCGTGTGGATGAAAGACAAGGCCTCAGCGTGCTGGCTGTGGCTCACGACGAAGTGCGAGGCGCCATTGACCAGAAAGGCGTAGCCCACATAGAACGGCTGGTGGGCATTTTGCAGGGGATACTGGATAAGCTGCAGCGGCAGTCGTCTATCGTGATCCAGCAGGCTTGGGTGGGCATCACGCACGAAGCGATGCGCACCGAGACGGCGAATGCGATTATTACCTTTCCTCGGGCCGATCATGAGGTGGGGTGGGATGACCTTTTGCGCTTGCGGGAACAGGCGATACATCGCCCCGTCCCACCGGGCTATCGCCTCATCCATGCCGTTCCCGTCTGGTATCGGTTAGACCATCGGGATAGGCTCTCTGATCCGATTGGGATGAGCGGTATTCGGCTGGAGGGGGAGTATTTGCTTTTTTATGCGCCGGAGGCTTACCTTACCGCGCTGTATCGCTGTTTTGAGCGGGTGGGGTTGCAAGTAAAAGGGTTTCTGGCGGCGCCGCTGATGGCGGCTCAGGCGCTTCTCACCCCCGAAGAGAAAAACACCGGTGTGGGCTATGTGGATATAGGGGGCTATCACACGAGCGTGGTGTTATATCATGAGGGGCGGATCAAGCGCTTCGTGGTTTTACCGCTGGGGGGGCAGCTTGTGACGCAGGATATCCGGGAGGCTATTCGGCGCATTTTACCGCCCCAGGCCGAAACCCTCAAGCAGCAGCTGGGTCTGGCCTACCGGCCGCTCTTGTCGCAGGATCAGATCATTTCCATCCAGCCAGACCCGCGCCGGCCGGATACCGTGGATGTACGTTTGAGCTTCCTTGTGGAGGTTATTCAGGCCCGCCTGCAAGAGATCTTCGAGTTTGTTGCCGCCGAAATAGATAAAGCTCAACTGCTTGGCGATCTGCACGCAGGGCTTTATATTGCAGGGGGGACGGCCTACTTTCGGGGCCTTCAGCAGCTGGTAGAATATACCACTGGCCTGGCTGCCCACATCGTCTCCGCGCAGCACCTCGTGGCAAGCGGCATCATGGACCCCTTCAATCGGCCTGACTTCGCCAATCTCGCCGCCATCCTGGATCAGGCGCCCAAGCTCCATGAGCTCGCCCTCTCTATCGCCGTTTCGCTACCCGCAGCCGATGCGCCTCCACCCACGCAGAACGTCATACCCCAAAACAGCAAACCAAAAACGAGCAAGTTCTTTGATAAGATACGCACTTACATGGAGAAAACGATCCGGATTCCAAACGACCTTATTGACTGAGGCCTATGAGTTTGAGTTTTCGCGAAAATGGATCGGAACCGCCCATCATTCTCGTGATGGGGCTTGGGGGGGCTGGCGGCAATGCCGTCCATAACATGTTTTTGCGGGGCATACACAATGTGGCCTTTGCGGTGTGCAATACGGACCGGCAGGCGTTGGATCGGTTGTCCGTTCCTACGCGCATTCTGATGGGGCAAAAGGTGACGGGGGGATTAGGCTGCGGCTCTGACCCCTCTCTCGGCGCTAAGGCCGCCGAAGAAAGCTTGGATGATATTCTGGCTGTTTGTAAGTCCCCGATTCGGATGGTTTTTCTTACGGCGGGCTTAGGCGGTGGAACCGGTACCGGCTCTATTCCCGTCGTTGCGAAAAAGTGTAAAGAGCTGGGCCTGCTCACGGTGGTTGTGGTGACGCTGCCTTTCAGCTTTGAAGGGGAGATTCGTCGCCGAAACGCCATCCAGGGTCTTTTAGCGCTGGAACCTCATGTGGATGCCTTAGTCGTCGTCCATAATGACAATATCCGGCAAATTGCTGGGCGGGATATTCGCCAGAAAGAGGCTTTTCTCCTGGCTGATGACGTGCTTTATCGCGCTGTGCGCGGCATTGCTGAAATTATCACCAAGCCCGGCTACATCAACGTAGACTTTGCCGATGTAAAGGCTGTCATGCAAGGCGGTGGTTATGCGCTGTTGGGGATGTCTATTCAGAGTGGGGCTGACCGGGCGCAGCTGGCCGTAGAAGAGGCGCTGAGTTCGCCGCTCCTGGATCATATTGACATTCGGGGTGCTCAAAATGTGCTGGTTAACATCACTGCCTCCGAAGAGAGTCTGCGCATGGATGAAACCGAGCTCATCATGCAGGCCATTAACGAAGCGCTCAGTGGCAGCGCTACGGATACGCCCGAGGCCCGCATTATCATGGGGCAGGTCTATGACGACGAAGCCGGCGATGACCTGAGCCTCACGCTGATTATTACCGGTCTGGGACGCCCGCCGTCCATAGACACCCTCGTGCAGAAGTATCAGCAGCCCAAAAAATCGCCCCCTTCCCCGCAGTCGCCCCCGTCCGTAGCGCCGCCGCTTCAGACTCGGCTGCCCTTAGAGAGTCCGGCCACTCCCCAGTCGCCCCCGCCAGCGACCTTACCGCCTCTGCAAGAGCGCATCCGCCACATCCAAAGCAACCCTCAGCAGGCCTTGCGAGAGGCTTACAGCCGCCCTGCCTATGAGAGGAACCAGACCCTTCTCTCCACGCCGTCTACGCCCCCACCGCCTCCCTCTGCCTCCCAGCCCACGATAGAACCCACCAGTGACCCCACGCTCCAAGTTCGTCGGCATAATCCCCGCCTCTACCAAAACCCTGACTGATGCGTGGTTCTTGGCTGCTACGGTACGTACGTCTCCTGACCTGGTACACCGAGGCTCGCCTGAGTTATCTCTTGAGTCATACTCTGGCTGAAACCATCCGCCTGGTCTGGATAGGCCTTGCCGTCTTTGTAGGACTACTGTGCCTGTCTGCCGCGCTGGTACTGGCTATCAAGCCCCTCATAGGACCGCCTCTTGCCCTGCTATTGGCGGGCTTTTTCTGGCTTCTCGTTGCCAGCGCCAGTGTCTTTTTCTTAGGGCCTTACCTGCATAAGCGCTTTCAGACAGGGCGCCACCTCTATCGGATGACGTTGGCCCGTGCGGGTCTGCGCCTTCTGGAAAAGAACCTCAATGCCCCGCCAGCGGCGGCTGCGCCTGGTTTTCTCGGGCTACTTGGGCCATTTCTTTCCCGCTGGCTAAGCCGGTGGCTTATGCGTAAATTTCAGCAGTTTCTGCGTAAAATGATCCCCCTATGATGCTTGGTCCGATAGAAGCAGCCTGGCAAAAGGCCGTTCCCCAGCCCCTCTGGCTTATTGACCCGGACAAGCTCCCGCTGGAAAAGTACCCCACTCTCGCTGATGCCTATCAGAGCGCCGGCGGCCAATGGGCCCTTGTGGGAGGAAGCTTCCTCACGACCACCACCATGCACGACTGGTGCCAGGCGGCTGCGCAGCGGCATCCCCTTCCGCTGGTGCTTTTTCCGGGTAGCGCCGCCCACCTCACCCCCGCCGTCCAAGCCGTGCTGTTTCTCTTTTTAGCCAGTGGCCGAAACCCCCAGTACCTCATCACCCACCACATGGAAGCCGCCCCCCACCTGCATCGGTGGGGCCTGGAAGTCATCCCCACCACGTACCTTCTACTGGATACGGGGGGGCCTCCTACAGCCGCGCATTACATGACGCAGACCTTTGCGCTCCCGACCCATAAGCCGGAGCTCATCGTAGCGGCGGCTCTGGCTGGACTCTACCTCGGTCAACGGCTGCTTTACGTGGATGCCGGCAGTGGTGCTGCCTCCCCACCCACCCTCGAAGCCATTCGCGCCCTGCGTGCCCTCACGCCTTATCCCATTCTTGTAGGCGGCGGCATCCAAACCCCCCAGCAGCTCGCAGACCTCATTCATGCCGGCGCTACCTTCACCGTCCTGGGTACCCTCCCCGAAAAGCACACCCCTTCCCGAACCTTCTGGGAAGAGCTCTTCTACGCCGCCCAAATCCCCTCCCATTGATGCTAAACCTCTTCCTATACGCCCTGCTTAGCGGCTTGGACTTTTCACAAGGGGAATGGACCCTTGTAGGCGTCAACCTCCCCAACTATGCCCCCCATCCCCTCCAAGCTCGCCTCGGCGCCTTCATCATCAGAGACCCGAACCTCTTCCAGCAGCTCCAGCAGTCCTGGCACGGCCAATCCTTCTACGAAGACTACTGCGACTACCACTTCGTGCTCAAATTCTACCAGAACCGCCGCCTCAAAAAAACCCTCAAGATAAACCTCCGCTGCGGCTATGCCACCGAAGGCGTCTTTTCTTATACCTTTCGGCCGGAGTGGTTTGAAGCGCTCCTCCCACACGCTACTCCCATCGTCTGGTCTAAAGTCTGGTTCCACAAAAACGAGTATCTCCGTCCCGCCGTCGCTGCGCTTCTGGAAGCCCCCGACGTGTATTTCTACGAGGAGCCGGAGCCCTATCTCTACGAAGGGCGCTTTATCATAGCGGTTGATAGCGTATCCTGGCGGGTGGATCGCGACTCCCTTTACCAGGCCGTCAAAAGTCAGGTAGAAGGCCACTTCCCCACCGGAAAAGCTTATGTGCGACCATATTTTTTCTACTTAGACGATAAGTTCCTGCTGTATTTTCGCTTTGAAGTTTTCTGCGACCGAAAGGATTACGAGACATACAAGCGGGGGCTTTCTATTTCGGTGCCTTGGCAGCCGCATGTGCACCCCGGCGAGGCCAAGCGGCTCATCATCATCGGGGTGAATCGAGAGCGCTTCCGCAGGTATGTCAATGCGTGGAAGGCCCGCTACGGCGCCCAGGATGGGGATACATAAGTGAAAGCAGCTGCGGGTCTTATCTTCTATTGCCTACTGCCCATTGCATGAGGAGGAGGCCTCCCAGCACGGCCACTGCCACCCATACAATCACCCCATACCCCAGGTCCAAGCTTAGTCCCCGCTCCAGACCTATCGCTGCCCCAAAGCCCCCCAGCACTACCCAGGGGATAAACCTTCCCGTTTTCTCCGCCGGCGCTCCCCGCATCAGCGAAAATAGAAAGAGCCCTAACAGCGGCCCATAGGTATAACCCCCCAGCTTCAGAAAGGTATCTAACGCATGACGTTCCGGCGGAAAGTAGTAAAAGTACACTGTAATGCCCCAGCTTAAAAGAACCCAGCTCACAAAAACCAGCTTTTTGACGAAAATTTTCTCCCAACTTGTGGGGAAAAGGCTGCGTAGGGTTACTGTGGTCAAGGCCACCAGAGCACCATCCACACTGGAGAGGGTCGAGCTCACCAGCCCCACCACAAACATTGCCCCCACCCAAAAGGGAAACACCTGCTGGGCCAATGAGGCATACAACTGATCGCTACGCGCCGGTATAGGATAGCCATTTACCTCCACATACGCCCAGAGCGCACTGCCCAGCAAAAGAAAGAGCAGCTTCACCGGCACTAAAAGCCCTGCATACAGCCCTATCATACGCTGGGCTGAAGTTACATCGGGCATAGAGAGGCTTTTTTGCATCTGGTCCTGATCTAAGCCAGTCATCGTAAATGATAAAAGCACGCCTCCAAGAAAATCCTTCCAGAAGTAGTGCCGACTCTCTATTGATAGGTCGATTATCGTAGGCAAACGCAGCATAGCTCGTACCTCGGGCGTCAAAATATAAAGAAGCGTCAGTCCACCTGCTCCAAGAAATAAAAGCGTCTGCAGGAGGTCCGTGTAAATGAGTGTTCCTGTTCCTCCTCTCTCGGCATATATATAAATCAACATCAAAGAAAGTAGTCCCAGCACTGGGAAAGGAACCTGTGGGAAAAATAGCTGCAAAACGATAAGAGCCAGATAGAGTCGGACGCTACTGGCTAAGAGCCGCGAAATTAGAAAGGTAATAGCGGCGACCTTTTCGGCCTGGGGGCCCAGCCGGTGGCGAAAATACTCATAAATGGAGGCCCGGGATAATTGATAATAGCGGGGTAGGAGAAGCAGCGCTACCAGGGTATACCCCACGAGATAGCCCAGCAGAACTTGCAGGTAAGTCCAGCCATCCTGTCGGACAGCGCCGGGTAAAGAGAGAAAGGTGAGGCCGGAGATAGCGGTTCCGATCATGCTGATGCCAGCCCATACCCAGTGGGCTTGTCGGTGGGCGTTGTAAAAGGCGCCGAGGTCGGTGCCCCGCCGCTTGGCCACCCACCATCCCATGGCTACGAGGAATAGCCCATACCCGAAGGCCACCCAGCCCATATCTCCTCAAAGTAATAGCAATCTGCGTCTTCAGCAGCGGCCGCCCTTAGCCCCGATAGAGATGGGCAGCACCGGCAGAGTAGACCTGCCTACGGCATGAATGGATCGTACACAAACTGCACATAATAAAGCGACCCCAGCGTCGGCCCACCTGGCACTTCCACATGCCGGTTATTCAGAATATTCTGCCCACCCACGCGAAACATGGACTTCCATTTGGGTATCTTGTAGCTTATCTGTAAGTCTACAAGCTGGTAAGTGGGGATGATTCGTTGATGAAACGACTCCTCAAAGAGGTAGGCATTGATCCAGCGATAGCCTATCATGAAACCCCAACGCTTACTTGAAGTGAGCTCGCGTCCGGATAGGCTCACATTCGCTCGGTACTTCGGGGTATTGAACTGGGCTATGAGCTTGTCCAGCTTAGCTTCCTCGCTTAGGATGATCTCGGCATAGGTGAAGTTACTATTGAGGAAGAACTGGCGACTAATGGTGTATTGCAGCGCGATAGCTGCATGATGCGTAAAGACTATGGAGGGGGTATTATAGTAGCGGCGGTACTTAACATAGTCGTCGGCGGCGATAGAGTCGGGGGTAAGCTGGCCTATGATAATGCTTCCATCTGGCTGGGGATATCTTCGGGGCCCTACTAAGTCTATACTGCCCAGAAAGTCCGTAAAGCGAGAATACGCATAGTCTAAATCAATGTAGAGCCGATTCCACAAGAGATGCCGAGTCCCGATCTCCAAGGCAGCTACTCGCTCAGGTTTGACATTGTTGATGGGAAGCACGCGCAAAAGATCGGCGTAATCGCGCGGATTACTACTACCTCGGGTGCCAGCCTTAAGAGAGTCTAAAAAGGCATTGACGGACTCTTGGGAATAGTTATTGCCAATAATACCATAAGCTTCATCCGATGGCCGCAGCCCACCAATAAGTTTGAAAGAACCTACATCTAAGTCAATATATTGCGCTTGGAGCGTAGGCATCCGAAAGCCCGTCTGATAAGAAAGGCGTAGATTATGATTTTGTGCTTTGTCTAAAGCTATGATTGTGGCTATCCTCGGCGTAAAGCGCCCCGAAAAGTTCATATTCTTGTCGTAACGTATGGAGGCTAAAAGTCTTAGCCGTTCCTGCCACAAAGCCTTTCCTGCCTGGATAAAACCTCCCCCTTCCCACACCCCTATGGGACCCGCACTATCCGAAAGAATAGTGCCGCGGCTATTGGTCAAAAAGTACCGAAAGTTCCCGCCCAAGAGCAGCTGTACGAATCGCACTCTTCTGGAAAGGTCATATTGGCCCTCAATATGATAGAAAGAGCTCCTGTCAAAAAACTGCGCTCCTCCTGCGGCAAAGTTAGGCTGGGCTACGACGGCCTTTCTGAGTTCTTCAAAGCGCGGGCTCCCTGGTGCCGGTCGCGCCTCTCCTCGGAAGAGCGGGATAATCTGGGAAGGATATCCAACCTGTCCCATTACGTCAGCGAGCCTATTTGCCCTATCCGAATCAGCAAAAGCGCGAGCCGCTGCGTGATCCCCACCCATGGGAATGTCCAACGCGTCTGGATCCAGCCCTAAGGCTTGCGCTATGCGGCGCATTTGCCCCGTGTAGGTTAGGACATACTGCACCATCCAGGCATTGTGCGTCTTAGCTAAGTTCAGCATATTCAAAGCCGCAAAGCGCGCGTCAAAGCTATTACCGGAGTTTTCCCAGGCCCCATACGCCCACACCTTATAATCAGGCCCAGCTACTTCCACCTTGTGCGTTGTGAAAACAAACTCCCGAACGCTGTAGCGATTGACTCCCTGATATACCGTGGCGCCCGTAGAAGCAAAAGTCTGATAATTCAGCTGGAGTTTATCGGTCAGACGATAATAGATCCCGAGGCTGCCTTTGAGGACTCTGGCATTATAACGGATTATGTCCTTTTCCCAGTATCCTGTCCGAGCCAAATAAAAGCCTAGGTCGTTGGTATCCTGCGGCATGCCCCCACCTAAGCTAGGTCCCAGGTTCATCGCTATGGCGCGTACCGTGGCTGGAGCTACCCGAGCTTCATCCCCGTAGATATTGACCGCATTGTAGCCGGGATTTTGCGGTCCTGGAACCGCATACCGCCCCACCGCCCCTGCATAAGGGCCCTGATCCGTAGGGTCCGAAGCCACCCAGTCATGTGCATCAAAGAAATTCGCATACACCTTCACGCCCAGCCGATTGTTCCAGGCCTTGGCATACCGAAAGGCCACATCATACAAGGGCTGCGGCGTCGTATCTATACGGTCACTATGATTGACGCCTACCCGTACCGAAGCACTCAGTCCAGGATAGTGAA
>Ga0209691_1000726_pt1 | contig 21928 bp, 18 predicted proteins | sample YNPMSBMetaG_FD_187120 | JGI IMG/M metagenome (GOLD analysis project Ga0209691, IMG submission 187120) | Anoxygenic and chlorotrophic microbial mat microbial communities from Yellowstone National Park, USA - YNP MS-B MetaG (SPAdes) (version 2) ... | reverse complement strand
AGCGGGAGTTAAAAGAGGAATAATAATACTAATCAGTATTTGTCTTTTAGATAACTTGAAAACTCTACAAGCTGAAATCAGGTTGGCGTCTATATTTCTTGCTGATATCTCAATAATTAGGGCTGTAATTGGGCACAAATAAATGACTTGGGAAATAATTATACCCAGAAAAGAAGACTCTAGCCCTACAAGTCGGAACAAAAACTGAAATCCCAAGGGTCCAACAAAAGGAGGAGTTAAAGAAGCCGCAATTAAAAATAATGATAAAATTAAGCTGACTCTCTGATTAACTGAAAGCAGAAAAAGCGCCAACACTACTCCCAAAATACAACAAAGTAAAGTGGTAGTTGCGCCTACTAGAAGACTAAAGCCAAAAGACAGTTTAATATAAGGATCGTTTAAGATTATTCCAACAAAGTTTAAGTTTAACTGAGAAGCTGAGGAGAGCAGAAAAGAGCCAACCGGAAAGATACAGGCTAAAGTTATAATAAGCCAGAAGAATACTCTTATTAAAATCACGCTTATACCAAAGCTAGTAATTTAAATACTGAACAAAATTTTATCAGTCCAAACATCAATTGAGGAGTTCACAGTTAACCAGCTTGGAATCTCCTTTAGGGAAATCTTGGTGAGCAGCTTTCCACTTGACGCTAAAACCTGGAAATTGTTCTGCTTGCGTTTGATTTCTTTGACTTGGTAAGGCCCATTAGGCGAAATGTTCAAAAACTCAGGTCTGGTTGCAAAAACTTTGGCGGCGGCCGCAAAGTAAGTAACCTCGCCGAAAAGTTCCGCCACTTCTATCGAAGGAGGAGTTTGATAAAAGAAAAAGAAATCCTCGAATCCATAAAATTTTTTATCGCACAAAACTCCGAAGCTATCAGCAAATTCTAAAGAGTCATCAACATTGTGGCTTACTAAAATAGCACCGATTTGCAATGATTTGAGGAGATTTCTGATATCTAAAATTGTAGTTCTTTTTAAAGCAGTATCAAGATTAGCAAAAGGTTCGTCAAGCAGGATAAATTTCGGCTCAAAGGCTAGTGCTCTTGCTAAAGCTACTCGTTGCTGTTGTCCCCCTGAAATTTGATGAGGCAAATAATTTTCAAGGTGGGAAACTTTTAGCAAAGTCAAGGCTGATCTAGCCTTTGTAAAACTCTGATTTTTTGATAATCCCTTTGCTCTCAAAGGTAAGCTGACATTCTCTAGGACTGTTAGGTGAGGCCATAATGCATAATTTTGAAAAACTAAAACAATATCGCCTGTGGGACCCTTGCGAGTGATATTTGCGCCCCGGAAATAAATTTCTCCACTGCTTGCCGTTTCCAGCCCTGCTAAAATCTTTAAGAGAGTAGATTTCCCACTCCCAGAGGCTCCCAGGATGGATGTTAGGTCGTTAGTCTGAATTTTGAAAGAGACGTCCTGGAAGATAACGGAACCTCGATAATCTTTTGAGAGTTTTATCAGCTCGAGGGTCATGATAGTATAAATTATTGAGCATGAATTATATTAGGGACGTAGATTTACAGCAATTCAAGGATTTAATCAGGGAAGGTAAAGAGATTCTTGACTTTCTTTGACCTTAAAGAAGTCCAAGTTAGGGTTGATCAGATTGAAAAAGAGCTATCTAATCAAGAGAGCTGGGCTGATTTAGAGCGAATGAAATCCTTATCCAAAGAGAAGACCGCTCTGCAAAACAAACTAGATCTGGGAAAAAACCTGAAAGAGCTGATTGAGGAGTTGGAGATCGGCCTGGACTTAATGAGCGACCAGGAAATCTTCGCGTCGCTGTTGAGTAAATTTGAAAAGTTAAAGGCTTTAGTTGATCAGGAGCGGGTAAAGCTTCTTTTTAGCGGAGAGTATGACAAAAACAATGCAATCCTTGAAATAAATGCTGGAAGTGGAGGCACCGAGGCGATGGATTGGGCTCAAATGCTCTTGAGGATGTACAATAGGTGGAGCGAAAAAAAAGGATTCAGTTTTGAGTTAATCGATTATCAGCCAGGAGAGCAAGCGGGAATAAAAAATGCAACTGCGGTGATAACTGGAGAGTTTGCTTACGGTTTTTTAAAGCACGAGAGAGGGGTTCATAGGCTTGTAAGAATTAGCCCCTTCGATGCTAACAATAGGCGTCACACTAGTTTTGCATCTGTTGCTGTTCTTCCTGAAATTAATGATGATGTTAAGGTTGAGTTAAGGGCTGAAGATTTGGAGATTGACACCTTTCGAGCTGGCGGGGCAGGGGGCCAGTATGTTAACAAAACCGACTCTGCTGTGAGAGTTAAACATAAGCCGACGGGCATAGTTGTATCGATTCAATCTGAAAGAAGCCAATTAAAAAACAAAGAATTGGCTTTGAAAATTCTCAAAGGCAAATTAGTCCAATTAGAAGAAGAAAAATTGAGGCAAAAATTAGCTGACTTACAGGGAGCTAAGGCAGAGATCGATTTTGGAAATCAGATTCGAAATTATGTTCTTTATCCCTATCAGCTTGTCAAAGATGTTAGATCAGGTTTTGAAACTTCTAACACCTCGGGAGTTTTGGATGGAGAGCTTGATAATATTATTTTAAGTTTGCTGAAGCATTTTGCTAAATCGCCAGTTCAGCAATAAGCGGACTTTATCTGAGACATATCGGGCTTTACTAATAGTGTTTTTGCCAAGCGTCTTTTTAGTAGCAATCTTGCCCGGTGTAATCTGCTTTTGATTGCGGGGATAGTTAGTTTAGTTATTTCCGCAATTTCCTCATAAGTCAAATTTTCGATATCATTTAGAATTAAAATTGCTTTATATTGGGCTGGCAATTTGTCAAGGGAATTTGAAAGCAGTTCTTTGAGTTCGGCTAAATCATGGTAGGTTTCAGTTTGGAACTCAAGGGGAGTGTATTTTTTTGCTTGAGTTTCTTGGTAAAGGTTTTCAAGGGCAATATTTGCGTTCCTTCCTTTATCTTTTCTGAGCTTCATTAGGCTAGCATTAAAGGCTATTCTATAGAGCCAGCTGCTAAAAGCTGATTTTCCCTGAAAATCCTTGAGTTTTAAAAAAACGGTGAGGAACACTTCCTGACAAATATCTTCAGCGTCTTCGGAGGATTTTGTAATTTGAAAAGCCAGCTGTTTTACTTTAGTTTTGTATCTTCTTATTATTTCTTCAAGAGCTCGTTGGTCATGCTGCAGTATGAGTTGCACTAAAACCTTATCGCTAACCTTCGTTAAATCGTCTATATTTGCGCTTTTAATAAGTCTTGGCTTCATACTATCTTGATTATCATCAATTGACGGAAGGACTTTGTTTGGAATCTGTTTTGATTTTGTAAAAGTTTTGTAAAATCTCTAAAGTGTACTACAACCCCAGCAAGCAGATCGTTTATATCAATGATGTTAACTTAGCACTCGATTATTTAAGTGATTTAGCGCAGGATGATGTAGTTTCAGTAGATACAGAAACTGCCGGCTGGCAATATGGTTTAAATAAGCTATGCTTAGTTCAGCTGACTGGTAGTCAATCCCCCTATACAATAGTTTTCGATGTTTTGGCTTTCGATGATCCAGCTAGTTTGTTAAAAAATGTGATTGAAAACGAAAAGGTTTTAAAAATTGCTCACAATGCAACTTTTGAGCTTCGGAGTCTTGAGACCATAGGGCTGTTTCTAAGAAATGTTGAGGATACTTTTGAGCTATCTAAAAGGCTAAGGCCCCACCTGCCCAGCTTCAGGCTTTCAACTTTATGCGAGCATTTTTTAGGTAAAAAATTAGACAAAAGTTATCAAACCAGTAATTGGATGCAGAGACCTTTGAGTGAAGCTCAAATAGCTTACGCGGCGGCAGATGCCGAGGTTACCTTAAAGATTTATTTTATTTTGAAGGAGATCGAGCAGTCTTTAAGCAAAAGACTGGAGGGAGATTTGCCTCAGCTTTTAATTACCTACAAGGATGTATTGATTAAGAGGAACGAGTTGTTAAAGCCGATAATGGAACAATTATGTGAAGCAGATTATTTACTGGAAGCTTTGCGGGTTCGTATTAAAGAAGAGTTGCCTAAAGTGGGGGGAGAGATTGATACAGATTTTGCATATGCCAAACTGCAGGAGGTTAAGAAAACTGAGGTGTCAATAGAGAAGTTGAGAAGTCGTTATCCTAGCATAGCTGATGAAGTGATTGAGCTTTACGTAAAGCGCGAGAAACTTAAGGCAGCACTTAAAGAGCTGGGTGAACCAGCTAGTTCAATAAACGATCTTTTAGTTGAAACAGGTAGAAGTCATCGCTTGCAGCTTGAAATAAAAGATTTATGACGGGGTGTAGCTCAGCTTGGCTAGAGCGCACGGTTCGGGACCGTGAGGTCGGAGGTTCAAATCCTCTCACCCCGACCACGTGAAATTTAAAAAATTTTAAGTTAATTCTTACCAATTCTTCCCCTCAAAAAATTTAAAAAATTAATACAAAAACCTGGTTCTTAAGATCTAAAAGTTTTAGTCAAAAACAAAACTTTCAAATAAAAATACAAATAGTGCTAGCTTTCTATTGAGCAGGGAAGCACAAGCATTTGTGTTATCGAATTTAACCAATTCTATCCGCTGAAACAAGGGCTCTTAGGTTTTAAGACTTTGCCGTATTTATTGGAATTTGTACAGCCTACTTGAGGAAACCGTCAAAAATATCCGCTGAATTGTATTACGAATTGTGCAAATTTACCTTTCGGACAATCTTCCCCTATCAGCTTACTGTTGTTTTAGAGAGAAATCTGCTAAACGAGGTTTGGCGAAAAAGAGGTTAAATTTCGAATGACTTTGAAACCTTTAAATTTAAAAGAACTAAGTATAAGAGTTTTGACGGTTATGTTCTTATTTAATCTTGAATTGATGAGTAAAAGTAGTTATTTTACTAATGAAGTTTTTAGATGACGAGAATATTACGTAAAAATGCTCCAAGAGCGGAGAAAACTGAAGGCGTATCCGTATCTAAGATTAGGAGAGTAACCATAAATGGTATTTGCTATATTGTTTCTAACGAAGATGAGGTTTTTGTAGAAAAAAAATTGCTCTTCGCAATTTTAGAAAGAGGTATAAGAGATTTTATATCTTCAAACCCCAATCTAAACGAGAGTGCTAAAAAATGGATGCTTGAGTGCGATCCGAGCTATATTTTTAGTTTCAAAAACATATGCAGCTTGCTTGGTTTTGATGCTGAAACCTTATACAACAGGCTTCTAACTTTGCGAGAGACCGCTTTGTCAAATAGAAGAACTTCTAGGGAAATCTACAGAATTCTGGATGATTTAGCTTGCGAGTCAAAAAAATAGCTAAAAGGCGTTTCAAAACTTTCAGAGGGTTATAAACCTAACTTTCAAATTATAATCCGAGCAGCGACGGAAGCTTTTTCCTCAGAGACTTTAAAACAGATTCAGAAGCTTTTGAAATTGCTTAAGGACAAAAATGATTAATTAAGCAGCTCTTGTAGGTTACTTTTCTTTTTTGGCTTACTTGCTAATTTTTTTATGCTCTGCCTAAGGGCACCGTGGTCTAAACCTAAAGACTCACAAACCAAATAAAAGGGCAGACTAGCTTCATATTTATCACTGAAAATCCAGTTTTCTGCATCACGCTTTACCTCACCTTCCCCTATCAAATAGTCTGAGATAGCTTTTTGCAAAACTGCTACTAGCAATCGCCTTTCACTACTTGATAAAATCCCTTTATCTTCATTATTAAAACTTTTTTCCATATCTTTATTTATTGGATTTTAAAAGAACTCTCAAATTATACCACGACTTTAATAAAAATCAAGAAATTTTTGAAAAGAAAAATGTTAAATTAGTTTGTTTATTGAGTAAACAGTAGCTCTTTGTATAAAACCTGCACTTTACCTTCAGCTATCTTCTCTAAATCAGTAACTAAATTTCTGATCAGTTCATCTATGAGGGATTTGTCAAGTGTTTTTTGATTTGATTGAAACTTAAATCTTAGAGTAAATTTAGGAAGTTCTGGGTTTGGTAGATAATCAACTATTTGAACGTCAGTGAGGAAGGGTATTTGGAGGCTAGTAATCGAGACCAAAAGTTCATGGCCCAACAAAGTGGTTGATACTGTCAAATCTCTGTAAGCCGGCGGATATATTACTGGATCCTTGATTTTGGAGTAAGAGCTGCTGAATTCCACAAGCAAATCAAGATCAAATGTTGCGCCCAAAACCGGCCTTTTTAAATCTAAAAAGGCTAACAAGGACGGGTTAAAACTACCCCAACAGCCAAGCACTTGATCATCTACAGTACAGCTAAACCCCCAGTCAAAGTAACCGCCGGAAACAGGATTTACGCGGACTGATGAAGAAATTCTCAGATAACTCAACATGTTCCACACTACCGAAGCCAAAAAGAAGCAACTCTCAAAACTTTGCACAGGTCTGCTGACATCTAAATACGGATGCGTTAAGGCCAAATTCAAAAAATTTTTTTCTAAGTTTTTGTAATTGGCCGAAAAACCTCGTGTTATTTCGAATAGCTTAGGGCAAGGTTTAAATCGATCGATATTTAACTTTAAAGCTTTCAATAAATTTAAAATCCCGTCTGGGCTTAGAAAGGCATAACTACTCTCTACACTATTCTTGAGTTGAATTAGATCCTGGCTTTTATGGAGTGTGTTCGTAACTAGCCACCTAACCTCTTTTTGAGACAGAAAGCTTTTTGTAATTACCTCATTAAACCCCTTTTGAGATAAAAAGTGACATAAAGATTTTTTTAACTTATAAGATTTTGGGAATTCCGATGGTTTAAGCGCCCCTGATAGAGTTTGTCTAGGAATTTTATTGTAGTCAAAAAATCTTGCGATCTCTTCCAAGATATCTTCAGCATTCGAAACATCATATTGTCTATGCGTTGGAACTTCCACTAACCACCCTCCATTTTGTCGGCTGATGCCAAACCCAATTTTTTGTAACATGGCTAAAGACTCACTGGGATCGAAATTAGCACCGAAGTGGTTTGCAATATCTTGGTAACGAAGTTCTATTACCCGAGCTTGATTAAAACTTTGTTTAAAATCTAACATTTCGACAGAAAACCTTACGTCACTAGAAGCTAAAATGTGTAAAAATCTTCGGACTGCCAACTCTGGGAGGGTTGGGCTAACAAACCGCTCAAATCGGTAGCTCGCGTCCGTTGACAAACCAGCTGCGGTTCTTGAAATTCTAACTCGAACTGGATTAAAGTGAGCAGACTCCAAATAGATATCGAAACTACCGTCTCTTAAGCGCGTGTCGTAGCTTCCGATGATCCCAGCAGCCGCCACTCTTTTTTGAGAGTCATGAACAAAAAGAGTACTAGCGGGAAATTCGTAACTTTTTTGATCTAAGGCTAAAAACTCACAATTTTGAACCGATTTAACCACTAAAAAAGGCAATTTGATACTCTGGGCATCGTAGCAATGAAGAGGTTGCCCAAGCTCCCACATAACATAGTTTGCTAAATACACAAATGGGTGAGTATCTAAAGGAAGGAAAGAAGGCCTAGGAATCCTTAGATCATCTATTGAAAACGGCTGAGCAGAAATTTTAGCAACAAAAAAAACCAGGCAATCTTGATCTAAATCTTGGATGAGACTTCCTTTGTTAAAATCTCCCGAAAAAATTTTTGGCTCTTGCAAGGTTAAATCAAGTTTCGCGCTTAGCTCTTTTGCGATATAATAGTGACTTAAGTGATCTCCTCGGTTAGCCAAAGTTTCAATGTTAAAAACCTTTTCTTCCATGTTCACATTTTTAACCTCTAAACCCAAAAGGTCGAAAACTTCCCTTAGGTTGAAGATTCGAGAAACGTCGACGAACTGTTGCAAAATTTCCAAACTAACAAGCATTTGCTAACTTATAAAATCAAATACATCTCCTTCATAAAGCGAACGTAGTTTTTTGATACCCACTTTGTTAGCCGCTAGACGCGATGTACCGAAACCAAACGCCAAACCCACAACTGAGTTTATATCGTAACTAAACTGAAGCAAAACATTTCTATGTACTACTCCTGCCCCCGCTATTGTCAAAAAGCTGCTACCCCCGCAAAATGAACAATCGCTGCCTCTGCACTCAAAACAGCGCACTTGAACCCCTAGACTGGGTTCGGTGTAGGGATAGTATTTTGGAACAAATCTAAGCTGAGCCCCATCACCAAACAAGAATTTTACTGTTTCTTCGATCAAAGTAAGCAGATGACCTAACCCTAATTTAGTGTCTACCCAAAGAAGCTCAAATTGATGGAACATTGCCTGATGACTAGCATCTTCAGTTTCATTTCTGTATACCTTTCCGAAACAGATCGCTTTAATTGGCACCTTACCTGAAGACAAGATTCTTGCTTGAATGGAACTTGTGTGCGTTCTCAATAAATCTGCTTGCCCAGCGTTTGCAATATAAAATGTGTCTTGCATATCTCTAGCGGGGTGATGAGCTGGGATGTTTAGAGCGTCAAAGTTGTTATAAGAGCTTTCTAGCTCAGGTCCATCAATTACTTCGAAACCTAAACGACTGAAAAAATCTGCTAGCTCCCACTCGAGTTGAGTAACAGGGTGTAACTCTCCAAGGGCCGGATAGCCGAACTTGAAACTGCAATCAATGAATGGTAATCTCAACTTGGAAAGAATTTTTTGATTGTCAAGCTCCTGTTTGATAGACTCTAGCTTTTCTTTTATCGAATTCAAAATCTCTCCGACCTCCTTTTTTGATGAGCCTTCTAATCGCTTAAGTTCCAGAAAGCCTTTTTTTAGGTACCCATCCGAGCCCAGCCACTTCCTAACCAAATCCTCCGCGCTAAGGGTTTCTAAGTCATCCTGAAAGGCTTTTTTTAGTTCTGAAATTTTCATCAAACAAGTGGCGAAAATTTTATCAAATTTTAGAGCTCATTTTAAATTTGGAAAAACATGTGGAATAAAGTCTTTAAGTTTAAAGCTTTTTTGTTTACAATCAACCATAAAAATGAATTTTGCGAAAAAATTAACATTAGTAGCAGGTGTTATCAGTGGATGCTTGTTTGGCCTTATCGCCCAAACAAAAAGTGTAGCGGATGAAATCAAAGCTTTTCTGTCTACTGAGGAAGGGCAAAAGCTGGTTTTTGAAGCTGTTACAACCTATGCCCGTAGGGAACAGCAAAGAGCTCAGGAAAGAGCTCAAAAAGAGGTGGCTGAAAGAAGGGAGGAGCAGTTTAAGAACCCTGTTAATGTTCCAATTGGCGATTCGCCTATAATAGGTAACCCAAAGGCGAAAATAACTATAGTCGAATTCTCTGATTTTGAGTGTCCCTTCTGCGCAAGGTCGCAAGCAACATTAAGGCAGATTTTAGATCGATACGGAGATGAGGTTCGTATAGTGTTCAAGCACAGGCCGTTGGAGTTTCATAAGAACGCGCGAAAAGCTCACAAAGCCGCCATAGCAGCTCACAGACAGGGAAAATTTAAGGAAGCAAAGGAATTTTTGTTCTCTAATTATAACAGATTAGGAGATGATAAATTGTATGAAGAAATGGTTTCTAAATTCGGTTTGAATAAAGAAAAATTTTTCTCTGATATGAATAGCGAGGATGCAGAGCGAATTTTGAAAGCTGATGAAGAGCTAGCAGATAGTTTAAAAGTAGGAGGCACGCCCACATTTTTCATAAATGGGGTAATGTTAGAGGGAGCTTACCCTTTTGAAGAGTTTGAAACCATTATAAACAGGTGGAGAAGTAAGGCCTAACGAGTTAAGCTGAACGGTATCATGAATCAGTCTATGTAGGTTAGGCAGGATTTTTAGTGAGCTTATCTAGACAGGGGGACGATTAAACCTAAGACTTGAATTTTACTGAAAGGTGACGACGGATAACTCAGGTGGGCAGTACAGTCTAATTGGAAGTCCTACAAAGCCGATACCTTTGCTAACAAGCAGATAGTTGGGAGGTTCAAAAAAAAGTCCCTCCAGATACTGTGTGCAGCCGATGTTGAGAAGAAAAGGGTGCATGTATGGCAACCTAATTTGTCCTCCATGGGTATGACCAGCCAGGCATGCTTTGAATAGGTGCGATGCATTTTTCAAATAGAAGCAGTAGTAATCAGGGCTGTGGGTGAGCACCAAATCTACGCTAGAACGGAGCTCTTGAGGAAAACCTGTCAGATAATCGTCTGATCCCCAAATTTTTACTTGGTTAACTTCAATTGTCTCGTTTACTAATAGTTTTGCCCCTGCTTTTGAAAAACTTTCCGCATGGTTCATGAAATACAGTTTTCTGTCGTGGTTCCCAAGTACCCCAATGACGGGCTTTGAAAAATCTTTCAAGAAAAATAGGAAAGCCTCAAATAAGGATTTGATTTTTTCCACTAGCTGTGGCGATTTCACGGCCCCATTCTCGAGGTAGTAATAATCTCCAGCCAAAAGAATAATATCGCAAGAGCGAATTAAATTGGGAAGGGTTTTGCTTAGACTATGTAGCAGATCTTCTTTCGCAAAATGACCAAAATGAAGATCGGTTAATACCAGAATTCTCAAACCTGAAAGATTAGAAACCCTTAAGGCATAGCTTTTAATTTCAAAGCTTTCAGGGGAAAAGGCAACAACTAAGTTTTTGGACTGAGGAAGAGTTCCACAGCTCAAAGTGCAGCAGCTTCCTAACCAAACTGATGCATAAGCAAGAAAATTTCTTCTATTGAGTTTCGATTTTTGTTGAACCAACCGATAGGTGAGTCTATAATACTAACATATGCGGTTTTTAAAGACAATTTTTATCATTGTTTTTCTTAATCTTCTGGTTATTATTTCTGTAGGGTTTCTCTTGAATCTTCTAGGTGTAACAAGCTTTATCTCAGCAGAAGGTGGTTTAGATCTGAGGGCGTTAGCTATTTTCTCATTAATTTTTGGGTTTTCGGGCTCGTTGATATCTCTCTTGCTCAGCAAGCAGGTAGCAAAATGGATGATGGGAGTGCAGATTGTCACGCCAGCTTCTCCCGGCATAGCTGGTTGGTTGGCATCGCGAACTTACGAAATAGCGAGGGCAGCTGGCCTAAAGAGTATGCCGGAAGTTGGTATCTACGATAGCCCAGAGGTAAATGCTTTTGCTACTGGCCCGTCAGAGAACAATGCACTTGTGGCTTTCTCCTCCGGTCTTCTTAGGTCAATGAACCAAGAAGAAATTGAAGGTGTAATAGCTCATGAGATATCTCACATAAAAAATGGAGATATGGTGACGATGACCGTTTTGCAGGGCGTTGTGAATACTTTCGTAATTTTCTTGAGTAGATTTGTGGCCTTTACAATTGCTGCTAGGTTCGACGAAAACAAACGATGGCTAATAACAACTGTTCTCACAATGGTCTTAGAAGTAGTATTTATGATTCTTGCTAGTTTGGTAGTCTTCTATTTCTCCCGTGTCAGGGAATATGCTGCTGATAGGGATGCAGGAAAGTTAGTTGGAGCTAATAAAATGATAGCGGCTTTGGAACGCTTAAAAAGAGTTTTTGAACCTAAAGAATCTGCAACGCCAGTTGATTGTATGAAGATAGCTGGAGGAATGTCACTAGTTGGCTTATTTTCTTCTCACCCTCCTTTAGAAAAAAGGATTGAGGCTTTGAAAAAAACTTCCAGATTAAGCTAAATAGTTTCTATAAGAGCGTTATTGTCATATAAATTGCCCACAAGCACTTTAAATTTTACGTAGGGAGAGATTTAGATTTAACTTTTGATGGATTTGAAAAGGTCATAGGGTAAGGTCGGATTATATTAGACTAACGTTTTAACAGAACTAAATCTACAAGCCTGTGAGTTACTAGATCTTGACTCAAGAAACGACTATTAGAGCCGAAGTCAATTTCACTTTGAGTGCTTAAAGATCGAGTTAAGTTTCTTTCTAGGTTGCAAGTTAAATGTTTTTTGCCGTTTCAGAGTAACTGCAAATTAAAATTTGCGCGACAATCTTGAACTTTTATTAAATTACTATTTGAGTTTAGGCCTCAAATTTAACGTTCTTTTCAAAGAGGGTTATTTTTTTGAAGCATCAGCCAAGATTAGATTTTTTAGTTATAATGTAGGTTTAGCATTTATTTGATCGAAAGTGTCGCTCCAACATCAAGTTGCTAAATTATTGCATAGCGCTATCTTGGAGAGCAGGGGAAGGCCTTTTGAAGTTAGCATTGTCCCAGACGTAGACTGTGCTAAGGTGGCTCAACTTTTAGAGTTAGCTATAAAAGAAAGGATATCGGGTGGAGAAAGCTCAGTTATAGTTTCAGTGTCTGAGATCAAGGTTGCTGAGGCTAAAGTTTCTCTAGATCCTCTTCTTTTAAAAAAGGCCGAAGAAGCTTTAAAAGCCGATCCTGTTTCTAAGAGGGATACGCTGGAGGTGTACAAGATTGATGCTTCATCTTTGAAGAAACAAAGTTTCTTTGAGTGGTTGTTTTTGGCTGCTGGATTTAGCGCTTACGGACTTGTTTGGTTTGGGTACAGTTGGTTTTTAGCTGGCCTTGCTTCTTCAGTAATATTCGCGGTGAGCTTGCTAGTATCTAGAGAAGGAACAAACTATGTTTTGTCTTTAATTTGCTCTTTAGTAAGTTTGGTTATTTCATTGTTTGGGTTATTTTTTAAATCATAGTTAGCTATGGAGATCCGAAAACCTCTGTAGTGTGGAAGTTGACAGGCTTAATCTTAGGTCGCGAGATCAAGCTCTCGAATGATAGTTGATTCGGATTGTAAATGGTCTGTTAAAAACCGGTTTCCGGTTTTTGAGCCGTCGGTTAGAAGTTTTTTCTCTTTTGATTGCGGAGTTGTTAGTCCTGAGGAGTGGGTTAAAATTTTTTGCTCCGCTGGTTATTTTGGTCTTTCGCTTTCGGATTTGAACACTTTTTTGGGAAGTTTTCGAGGTTATTTTAGTTCTAAAGAGTTGGGACTACCTTTTTTTATCTCCACAAGATTTAGGATTGGTTCAAAAACCGAGGTGTTATGTTTTCCTTTAAATCTTGATCAATTTCGAGCCCTCTGTGGGCTAATTAGTAAGCTTTTGACAGATAATTTAACGGATAATTTATCAGTGCTAAATTGTTTAACGGAGTGCTTTTCAGGTAATGCTGTAATTTTGGTTGGAGAAGAGGATGCAGGGTTTGAAGCAGGTTTCAAGCAGTTTCGAGATAGCTTTCAAGAGGTGGTAGTTGGAGTCCCCAGTTTTGAACACTCTCCTTTCTTTTTTCACGGAAAAAAATTCGCTGATAGACACAAGTTGAAGCTTATAAATTGCTTGAATTTTGGAGCTAGGGACAATCTAGACCTTCAGGTGGCCGATATTAGATCTTCCGTTTGGAGGAAGTCTAAAATTGGTTCTTTAATTAACACTCCGCAAATATATATTTCTCCTGTTGAGTATTATCGGTTATTTAGGGGTAAAGAAGAGTTAATTAAAAATGGACTAGCTTTTGCGGAAACTCTACCTCCGGACTTATTGAGAGAACTAAAACAAGAGTTCCCTAGTTTTTCGGGAAGTAAAAGCGATGATAATAGACTGCTGCAACAGCTTTGCTTTGAAGCTTTACACACCAGAAAACTAGGCAGGCGGCATCAAGAACAACTCGTGCGCGAGCTCGAGTTAATAATGGAATTGGATTACGCACGTTTTTTTCTATTTGCTTGGGATTTAGTTAAATTCGCTCGGGAGCAAGGAATTCTTTGTCAAGGAAGAGGAGCAGCTGCTAATAGTATTGTCTGCTATTTGTTAGGGATCACATGTGTACATCCAGACGAGATTGATATGCTTTTTTCTCGTTTTGTTAATAAAGAAAGGAACGAGCCACCTGACATTGACATAGATTTTGATAGCTCAAAGCGAGATCTTGTTTTTGATTACTTGAGCACAAGGTATCCTAACCAGTCAGCTCTTCTTTGTAACGTTGTAACGTATCGCTTGAGGTCAGCATTAAGGGAGATCGGCCGAGTTTTTGGCATACCTATTGAGTTGTTAAATAAGTTAGGCAGGATTTCGGGAGAGTGGGGGCAGAAAGATTTGACCCCTGATTTAATTTGTTCCCAGTTTCCAAATCTTGACTATAGCTTTGCGTGCAAATGGTTACAGCTTTCAAAAAGAATGACTGAAATTCCACATTACTTAGGCCAGCATGTAGGAGGGGTGTTGATTAATCAGCCCCATATCGCGCATTTATCGCCAATTTTTACAGGAGCTGATGGAAGAAGATTGATCCAGCTAGCAAAAGACGATGTTGATGAACTTGGTTTTGTTAAGCTTGACTGCTTAGGATTAAAAATGTTGAGTGTTCTACACGAGTGTTTCAACCGGGTTCCCGAGTCCGAGAGTTTAAGGGATACATCTGACTTACGATGTGATGACCCAGCTGTTTTTTCGACGATTGCTTCCGGGGATACAGTTGGGATTTTCCAAGTAGAGAGTCGAGCTCAGATGGCCATGGTTTCTAAGCTAAAGCCTAAAGATTTTTATGATCTGGTCATCGAAGTTGCGATTGTCAGGCCGGGGCCAATTGTAGGAGAAATGGTACATCCTTATCTCAGAAGGCGATTAGGGTTAGAGAAAGTGTCTTTTCCTGACGAACAGATTCGCTCAATCTTAGGAAAAACATTGGGTGTACCAATCTTCCAAGAGCAGGTTCTAAGAATTGCAAAAGAAGTTGTTGGACTGAGTGATCGTGAATTGGAGCTCTTAAGAAGAGCACTCCGCTCGAATTTTAGGACAAACGAAGTCATCCAAAAATTTAGCGAAATAGCGCGAGCTAAAATGGTAGCTTTGGGCTATACTGTGGACTTTGCTGAAGCATTTATAAACCATCTTAAGGGTTTTAGTGAGTATGGTTTTCCTGAGTCTCACGCGGCTTCATTTGCCAAGTTAGTTTATGTTTCCGGATTTTTTAAGACTTACTACCCGGAAATTTTTTATTCCGCTTTAATTAATAATCAGCCGGTTGGGTTTTATAATACCAGGCAGCTGTGCGCTGATGCTAGAAAGCGTGGTTTAGTTGTTTTAGAAGTGGACATAAATAAAAGTGAACTCTTAACCGAGCCTTTCAAAGGTGGCTTTAGGTTGGGATTTAATACTGTTAAAGGTTTGAGGATCAGCGACATAGAAACTATTCTAAAGCTTAGGTCTAAGGTAGGTTTTTTTAGGGGTATAGAGCATTTTTTGGGAGTTTTAGCTGGATACAGCTTAAATGAGTCTACAGTCTCAAATCTAATTTTAGCGGGGGCCTTTGATTTTCAAAGTAAAAATCGAAAACAGCTGCTTGAGCTTGCTTTATCAACTAAAAATTTTTTGCTGCAATTATCAGTTCCAAAATCTAAAACTCGGGTCAAGGATATATTATTTTATGATTTTACTTTCAAAGAAAGGTCACATAGCTTAGCTTTTAGTTTTATCAAGAGAAGCTTGGGCTTAGAGACGATTGATTTTTCCGAGGACAATTTTAAAAAACTTAAACCCAAGCAAAGCGTACAACTATTTGGTTTATGCTCAATTAAGCAGAAGCCCCACACTGCAAACGGTGTTATTTTTTTAACACTTGAGGATGATTCTGGTTTTGTTAACGTAGTTGTACAGCCTGATCTGGCAAAACATTTCAAGCAAATTATTTTGTCTGAAGATTTTTTGTTTATAGACGGTATATTTCAAGGTTTGGTAGGAAATATCCCTTATGTGTTAGCGAACAGGATTAGTGGCAAAACTGCGCTGGTTGACGAGTTTTTAAAGTCTTAAAGTGAGATCAAATTGTGTTTGATCGCCAATTTTACTAATTCTTGATTGTTTTTTAGCCTCAGTTTTTTAAGAATGTTAGTTCTATGAGAATCAACAGTACGGGAGCTTAGATTTAGAAGTTTCGCGATTTCCCTATTAGAGTAGCCCTCTGCTAGATACTTAAGAATTTCAATTTCGCGCGGTGAGAGCTTAGAGAATGAGCCGTTAGCATGGGAAAGATTTTGATTGCCAGTGAAAACTAACTCTATTAAATCTGGAGCTATGAATTTTTTTCCTTTTACAACTGTCTGAATAGCAAATTTTAATTCATCTTTATCAACTGTTTTGAGCACTAGTCCTCGGAGGGGCAATGAGGCTAGCTGCTTTAAAATGTTTGGGTCTTCACATGCGGTGAAGACAATAATTTTAAGGTGAGAGTTATTTAAGGCTAAATCTTTAAGAGTTTCAACATTAAACCCTGGCATGTAAAAGTCTAAAATTAGAAGATCAGCTTGTAGGGCTTGTATCTCTCTTAACAATTCGCCGCCACTTTTAAAGCTTGCAATAACTTCGAAACCCAAGCTTTGAAGTAGCTCGGTCAGCCCAAATATTATGACATCGTGATCATCCGCGATTATAGCTCGGGGCATATAAATTTATTTATCGTTAACCTGAGTTAAATTCTTGAGAATTATTTGTATGCAGAGTTGTTCCAGTTGTAAAATCCCCGTGATTTGAATATTATTTTCAAAGTAGTTTATGAAATCAAACTTAAACGGATTCGCTGCAGAAGGCAAAATCTATCAAATTTTTGGGGCTGTTGTAGACGTTATATTTGATGAAGGTGTTGAGCTCCCTAAGATAAATCATGCTTTGGTCACTACTAATCCATTGATTGATGATAAACCCAACAATCTTTTTTTAGAGGTTGCGCAGCATTTGGGGGATGGGGTTGTGAGGACGATAGCCTTGGATACTACTGACGGTTTAAGAAGAAACCAGCCTGTCTATTCTTTAGGCGGAACTATTAAGGTGCCTGTAGGCGAAAAAGTTCTTGGAAGAATTCTTAATGTGGTAGGTCAGCCCGTAGATGAGGGAGGACCTATTGAGTCTGAAGTGTCTTGGGAAATTCATAGGGAACCGCCAGCTTTTCAGGATCAGAATCCCAGTAAAGAAGTTTTGGAAACAGGTATAAAAGTAATAGATCTTCTTTGCCCCTATCTGAAAGGTGGAAAAATTGGGTTGTTTGGAGGAGCTGGAGTTGGAAAGACTGTGATAATTATGGAGCTCATCAACAACATTGCCAAAGCGTATGGAGGATATAGCGTGTTTGCAGGAGTAGGAGAGAGAACTCGTGAAGGTAACGATTTATGGTTAGAAATGAAGGAGTCTGGGGTAATCAGTAAGGCCGCTCTTGTCTACGGGCAGATGAATGAGCCGCCTGGTGCAAGATTTAGGGTAGCGTTAACTGCTCTAACTATTTGCGAGTATTTTAGGGATGTCGAAGGAAGGGATGTTTTGCTCTTTGTCGATAACATATTTAGGTTTATGCAGGCAGGGTCTGAGGTTTCAAGTTTGCTCGGGAGAATTCCATCTGCGGTAGGTTACCAGCCAACCTTGGCTAACGATATGGCGGCTCTCCAAGAACGTATAACCTCCACTAAGAAAGGATCAATTACTAGTGTTCAAGCAGTTTATGTACCTGCAGACGACTATACTGATCCAGCTCCCGCAACGACCTTTGCTCACTTAGATGCCACGACAGAGTTAAGTAGAAGTATAGCAGAGAAAGGCATTTATCCAGCTGTTGATCCTCTAACTTCGACTTCAACTATCTTAGATCCTGCGGTAGTCGGAGAAGAGCACTATAGAGTTGCAAGAAAAGTGCAGGAGATTTTGCAGAGAAACAAAGAGCTGCAGGACATTATTGCCATTTTGGGTATGGATGAGCTGAGTGAGCAGGATAAATTAATCGTTTCGAGAGCGAGGAAGATAGAAAGATTTTTGAGTCAACCCTTTTTTGTAGCTAGTGCTTTTACTGGTTTGCCGGGTGTTATTGTTAAAAGAGAGGACACAGTAAAAGGTTTCAAAGAGATAATTGAAGGTAATGTAGACGATCTGCCCGAACAAGCTTTCTATATGGTAGGCACAATCGAAGATGCAAAGGCAAAGGCCCAAAAACTGTTCTCGGAAGTAAGAGCTTAATTAAGTTCTGTAGCTTAGGAACTTATTTTTCAAAGTCAGCTCAGAAAGTCCGAAGGCTTCATTATGTTTAATTTAAGGTAATTTAACTAAATCTTAACAACTTTTTAGAGGAAGAATTTTACTTTAGCCTCTAAATGCGTAGAAATTTAATTTTAAAGATTCCGATTGCTAGATTAGTTTTACCTGTGTAGGGTACATAAGGAGGCTTATAGGTTTAGTTGGGCTGTAGAGGAATCTTTGGCTTCTCTGGAAATCCGTTAGCTAGTTTGGTTCTCGGAATTTAATGGTAGAGATGGGTAATTTTTTAAAACTTATAAATTTGCTTATATTGTATTTATATATACCTTTCTTATAAACTTCTGACGAATTTTTCCATTTACAAAAATTCAGTCTCTTAAGGTGCTTTTTAGATCAGCGAAAATGGAGCTTAAAGAGATCTGATGGGAAGACGTGATTTGGTTTTAATAGTATTTAGCTAAAAAACTTGAAGGTGTAGAGCAGTTTCAAAGTACTCAAACTTACAAACTTAGCTAACAGATCGAGAGCAACTCATAGAGCATTGAGTGCTTCAACAGGTCAGGTTGCTTTTTCAACTTTTGAGTAGTTTTAAATTCAGGTATAATTTAGGGCTAAGCTGACTAAGTCAGTTTTTAGCTTAAATCTTTTGAGATTTCTAATTTTATGAAACTAAGGGTAGAGATAATAAGTCCCGAGGGGTATCACTTTAACGGGGAAGTTGAAAATTGTTATTTTCGCACGCCGCTGGGTGAGATGGGAGTGCTTGCGGGTCACTGTAGTTTTTTGGTTTTAGTAGAAGAGGGTAAAGTTACTCTTGATAAAGGGGCTGCTGAAAAAGTTTTTGAAGTGCAGCGTGGCATAGCTTACAAATTAGACGAGCCTCTTACGGTTCTTGTAGAGGGTTGTAAGGGGGTTAGTTAGGGTGCTTCATAGTTGTTTAGTTACTAAGAAAAAAACTCAGACTGTTATCTCTTTTTCAATTAGGTAGAAAATTGTGAGGAGGTTTAAAAGTGGTATTTTTAAATTTAGGACATCTTGCATATGGTTTTTGATTTGAGTTCTTGCGTAGTTTTAAAAATTACAAAAACTGAGGTGACCTTTATTAATCTCAAAAAGTTAAAATCTAAAATATAGGTAAGATTTTAAAGCATATTTATAATGAATCAAATTAAATCTAAATCCTATTTTAACTTAATTTTTAGCTTGTCCCTCCCATTCATATAAATTACCTAAAATTTAATCAGAGCTTGTCTGAAATACTGAATGTTTTTTTTGAATTAAGTCTTCTGAACTTCAAGTAAAAGGCCTCTAAAGTTAATGCTAGGCCCTTTGGTTCGGGTTTTTGTGCAGCCACTAATCAAAAAAAATCACCAACGTATCCTTCGAAAAAAAGATCTCTTATTTGATTTTCTGAGTTTTGTAATAAAGACTTAAAGTTTAATTTCTAGGTTTTGGATTTGTATCATCAAAAAAGAATATTTAAAAAGCCCTCCTGGCAACTTTCAGAACATTCTTAAATAAGTTTGAATCAAATAGATTATTAATTAACTGGAAGTTGAATTTCTCAGTAACCTTTACTCTTTTTTTAGTTCGAGTTTTGATCTTTTTGCTCTGATATTTCTTATTTTTGGGGCTTTATTCCCTTGAGTGGATAAAAATCATGTATAACTTTAAGTGCTTGTAGACAATCTTTCATTTCAAAAACAGTTTTAAGGCACTTTTCCCTTTGAAAAGGATTGATTGTTTTAATTGTTTAATTTTTTCAAAGCTACCTTTAGATCAAGATTTCACTATGCGCTTGTAATTTTTACAGAGAAGTTATCGATGGAAATGCGTTTTTCAATAAATTTTACACACTTGGCTGTTCTTGTGCCCTGCGGCCAATTAAGTAAGCTGCCGCATTTTTGACGTAATCCCATGCAGGTTTTGCAACTTCAACAACCTTCTTGAAAGAAGCCTTAGCGGATTCATACACTGCTGGAGCAGCTCTGTAACAAGCTTTAGCGGCGTTCTCTACAGGGTGAGTTAAATACTTATCCACCACATAACTTGCTCCAGCTGAGAAAACGTAACCTACGGCAAGGCCTAAACCAAAGCCTACAACCGCGCCCACAACATTTCCAAGTCCGGGAATAGCTGTTCCCAGCGCAAAGCCTATTTTTGCACCAATGCAGCCTGCTGCTAGCGTTGCACTTCCTTTAAGAAGAGCATGTGCTCCGCCACTAACTTTTGCTTCAGCTTCTGAGTCTCCTTTTCTTAAACGCTCCTTATACTTTTCAACACCATCTTGGTAAGCAGCCAAGATGTGCAAAGCCCACAGCCCTCTGCGTCCCCATTTTACACAAGAGCTACCCACTCTTGTCAACCAACCTTTCAATCGCTCGGTAGCGGATCTTACTCCGTTAGCTATGGTGTTGGCCAGAGGTTTGAATTTCTGCTTAGCGATATTAGCCCTCAGCTTTGCATTTTGGTAAATTTGGGCCACAGTTTGTCCACGTTGGGGAGAAATTTTGGGCTTCAATTTTGAGGTGATTTGATTAACAGTATTTTTTATTTTTTGTGAGACTTTTCCAACAAAAGTTCTAACAAAGGCAAGCCTTCCGTTAGGTTTAGGGTTCTTAGGGGTGTTAGAACCTCTTCTCCTTGACAGCCCTGTTCTCAGGGTATTCCAACCAAGAGAGCTACCAAGTGCGGCTCCAGTCGCGCTTGAGTTAGGTACTTTACTAAGCAGCTCCCTCGCTAGGTCAGCTGCTCTGTCAATAAAACTCGGTTGTCTAATTTTGTCGCTAGTACTAATTTGAAGTGCGGTTACTTGAACACTCATTTCTTGAATGTTATGGCTATTTAAAAAAAAATTGTTATCTTTAAAGTATAGAATTTTTTACAAGTTCTACTCTTAAAAGTTGTTCGACTGTTGAGATCCAGATCTAAACTCAAATCTAACAGCGAATTAAGTTAAAGTTCGTGTTATGATCTTCAACCGTGCTTTCAAATTATCTCGAAAACATAGGAGACTTCAACACCCTTTGGGAAAATCCCGCTTCGTTTTGCCAAATCAAAAAAAGCGTTCAAAATGTCTACTAAAGTATGATAGGTTTCTTGCTGTCCTGGATCGAATTTAATACCGTGAAAAAAATAAACAGTTAATCCATACCCTTCTGGTGTTTCACATTGAGATTCCAAACCTAGACTTCCATCCCGTAAGGTTACAACTTGCGGATTAAACCATGCAGGTCCACCGTCTAACCTCGTTTTCGGTAGAGTGTTACCGCTTTCTTCCCAATTTCTTTTTCGTTCTAAGACAGGGGATATTATACTAGTAGCAATTAAGGATTGTAGGTGGTAGTTATCCTCATCAGAGTGATAACCTATATAAGGAGGAGTTTCTATAGCAGTGGCAAGGGGAGTTATTGATCTAACAAAGTTTGGAATTATGACAACTTTTAGATACCGTAAAAAAGCATGCTGATTTGCTGCAGCTATTTGAGAGCCATTTGTGTTATCACTAATTTCAACTGATTCTAAAGTAAAACCCGGTCCTGCTCGTCGAGGGTCACTTAATTTTTTTAATTTAATTTTAATCTGTAAATTGCCTGTGATTTCAAGGGGTATTAGTGGTTTGAAGGTTTGATTTTCGACACTGGAGGCGGTGTTTTTTTGATTTTGATCAAGGAAAAAGAGTAAGACATCTAGGGTGTGCTCGATACCTGCCGGTTTTGTTAAACCAAAATGCCTTGCAACTAACTTTATCTGACTCGATTCTGTGAGTTGATAGGCCACGTTTGCCCAAAATTTAGCGGTCGATCTAGCCAAATCAATGATAAAGGGCAGAGGAGTAACCTCCAGAGCGAAAGATTTTAATAATCTCACCCTTGCTACATTTGCAGCATGCTTCCCAAACTCCTCTCTACCCCAGAAAGTATCAAATTCTGAAGGTGACGATACTGACTCCAGCCAAGGGGCCTCGGGGACTTCTTGAGCGCTAGCTATAAAGAAAAGAGAGTTTAAAAAAAAAGTACCCGATCCCCAA
>Ga0209691_1000721_pt1 | contig 22026 bp, 24 predicted proteins | sample YNPMSBMetaG_FD_187120 | JGI IMG/M metagenome (GOLD analysis project Ga0209691, IMG submission 187120) | Anoxygenic and chlorotrophic microbial mat microbial communities from Yellowstone National Park, USA - YNP MS-B MetaG (SPAdes) (version 2) ... | reverse complement strand
TCACGGCACGCTCCAAAATAGCAGATTTGTATCTACAATGTTAATACAATAACCTGATTTGTCAAGTACCTTACCAACTTCATACGGTTACAAACGCTCGCCTGCATATCCTTTACCCAAACCCGCCCGCACGGGGATTTCAACGTCCCCGGGCGGTGCGGGACGCGCCGGGGGAAGGAGGATTGCCATGCGCAAGCGGCAGTACGGACAGATGAAAAAGCGTTGCCGCCATCCCCACCAGGAGGTGATCACCACAGGCGGGTATCATTTTTCACACGTTCTAGGCGTGTGGGATGATATTCGTGAGTACCTGGTGTGCTTCGACTGCGGGATGAAACTGGAACGGGGTTGGCGGAATTGGAAGGAGCGAGTCCGCGATTACTACTCTCTTCCTGAACCCCCTTCCGCCGAAAGTGAAGAAGTCCCGTTCTAAACTCCCATCGGGTTGCCGCACCAACCCGCCGACTCAATCTATTTCATTGGGTCGGTGGTGCGGAGCCGACCCGAAGGAGGATTTGCCATGTTAGCCAGTGAAGCCCTGGTAAAGAGAATGGATCGCGCGAAGAAGGCGCGGGAGCGGGGGCAGTTCCGGTTATTGTCCCGGTACACGGTCGTCAACAGCGAAGGCTGGAAGACGATTGTGTACGAAGTGTGGTCGTGCCAGACCCACCGCCGCAACCCGCGGGTGTACTTGGTAAGCCATGACCTTTCAAAGGGGTTGTGGACTTGCACATGCCCGGACTTCCAGCAGAATGGGGACTGGACGCCCTGCAAGCACATTCTATACGTGCAGCAGGTATAGGGAGGTGTGGTATGGACGACTTCTATCTCTGGTACCCTCCCGCTGAGCGGATTTCCTATGTCATCCTGGACTGGGACAGAAATGTCGAGGAGGTTGGTCCCATTCTGACGGACGCAGATGTTGTTTGCGACATCTGCAACGCAGAGGTATCTCTTCGCCCCGTTCCAGTTTGGAACGGCAATGCGCTTTGTGACGACTGCCTCGGTAAGTTTGTACCAGATTGGTATCAACGTGTTTCAGTCATGGGTGATGGGGAAAAAATCCTCGAAGACTGGTACGAACAACGCAGGGCCAGGTGGGCGAGCGAGTAACACTTGGCAGGGCTACCCGCCCTGCCATACCGAAAATTCCACCTGATGAGTATTCCCGGTGCAACTCCGGGCAGGTGATTTCCCGCAAGGGGTAGCACGTTAACAACAGCATAAGCGGCAATAGGGCATGGTAAATCTCCCTGCCGCACGGTCTCCCTCTGCTCACGATGAGTAGATCGTGGTCGGAGCGAGGCCGTGCGGCACTCCCCTGACGCAGCAGGGCAAAACACTTGATTTTGCTCCCGGCTGCGGACGGGAGCGGTTCAAAACCAAAAGGAGGTTTATCATGTCTCAATTCGATTTTTCTCAAATCCTGGCTGCCCTGGCCGAACCATTTTCCGCAAGTGAGGTGGAATTCAAGCCGGGAGCGACCAACCGCGAGAAAACCAAAGCGCTCGCACTGGCATATGTGGACAGCCGCCCCTATATTCAGCGGCTAAACGTGGTCTGCCCGGAGTGGCAGGACGAATACCAGGTCACAATGCTGCCGGATCGGGTGGTGGTGTTGTGCCGCCTGACACTTGCCGGGGTGACCCGCACGGGTGATGGTGAGTGCCTGCTGACCAATGGCGAGGAAGGCGAGCGCACGGAAGCCAACGCGGTGACCAGCGCCTCGGCGCAGGCTTTCAAACGGGCCTGCGTGAAGTTTGGGTTGGGTGCGTACTTGTATTCCCTGCCGCAGGTGTGGTGCGACTACGACCACGCCAAACGCAAGATCGTCAACCCGCCCCAACTGCCGGACTGGGCGCTTTCGCCTTCGGATCGTTTAGAACGCTCAACCGCGAAGGCGGCGAATCGGGAAGCAGCCGAAAAGGGAATTGCGGTAGAGCCTCAGCCCACCGCCGCCCCCGCACCTGAACCGGATGGTGAAGGCGAAGCGACCAACCCCGGCGAGACCAAAGTCCACTTCGGCAAGATGAAGGACAAGACGCTTGCCGAGGTGTGGGCGTCTGGCCCCGCCGGTCAGGGCTGGGTACGCTGGTGCGCCAACACGGACGGCAAGGGTTTCGACCCCCAAGGGAAACCCGAAAACGTCCCCATCTCCAGCGGATGGCGCGGGCGTTCCTGGCGCTCAACGCCGCTTATGCCGGTTAGTGCGACACCCCTGCGGGAAGAAGCCGGGCTTACCCAGCCCGGCTATTCCTTCACTCTGCATAGTGCCCTGGGGTGGTGCAAGTCTACCCAGAGTGACCTCGGCAGATGAACGTGCCTCTGTAGTTCAACGGATAGAACAACACCCTCACGAAGTGTAAATGCGGGTTCGAATCCCGCCAGGGGCACCCACTTGCCGAAAGAGGGCTACCCAGCCCTCTTTTTTGTTTTTTGAGGGGTTGAAAATTTGAGAAATGATTGATATGATCAATTTACTTCGTGAGGGTATCCGTGAACTACGGAAAAACAAGAGAGGGCAATCGTTCTCTCTTGTTTTGTTTCTTGCCTTTTAGTGAAAACAAACTTTTTTGTTTTCACAACTCTTTCAGAGCGCGACTGGCGCTCATCTCTCCGCTTTGGCGCGCGCCAAATCAAGGTTTACATTGTAAACCTTGATTTTCTTAGGACATGGCAGGCTCCGAGTTTTTGGAGATTTCGCAATTCCATATTACTCCGAGCTTGCTCTTTTTTCAAAACCCACCAGCTTTGGGACAATTACAATAAAAAGAGGTTGTCTTCTTTCCAGAGTTTAACTTTCATCAGAAGGTTCGATATCTTGTAAAAATATTTTGGACTTTATTAATGTGCCTTTTATTCTGACTCGTTCACCAAAATAGGATCGAACGACATCTTCTAACCCTTCTTGTATTTCAACAGTGTAACGTTTCTGTGTTTTCTCTTCGGTTATACCAATTTGATTTTCACGCTTGTCAGCACGATCCAGTTCACCAATTATATCAATTGGTTGCCCCGAGGAGGTTTTTTCTTCACTCATAACGAATTGCAAATTTTCTTGAATTGTTTTGCTTTGGGCAGGAGTGAGTAAAATTTGATGTTTGGCAGTCGTTATTCCTGCTTGTTCTATACGTTTGCCATCGGGGGCAAACTGTTTTGTTGTGGCCAAAAAATTGAGTAGATAGCTATTGGCCTGTTCCTCATTTTTAGTTTGAGCATAAAATCTTTTTTTTAATTCGTCAACACCATAAATCGTTGCAATTTCTATATTCGTCACAATTTCGCCAATAATGCTTTGGGGATCAACCAAAAGCGAGGCTTGACTTGCCTCATTTATCGCCAGTTGGAGTTTGAAAGCAAAACTTCCCGGCGGGGCAGTGGCAATCATTGGTTCAAAGAATTGGCTTGCAGCATGACCGGAGCGACGGTAATCACGCAGACTCAAACGCTCAAAAGTTCGTTCAATGAGTGTGATAACTGCTTTCAACCTGTGGGTGAATTCTTTATATACGATTGTCCCGTAACCAGTGGCTTGTCCACGCAGGTATATCAGAGCCTCTTCGTTACTCAATGTTAAGCCCATTTCCTGAAGATAAAAAGCTAAACGCACATCCTGATGTAAGATTTCCAGATCTGCAAGAATTTCCTCCGGCGCGTAAGGTGTCTGTCCTTCCCTGATTAGTTTCAGAGCCAATTGAAATTCTTTTGCCTGATACGCAAGACTGGCTGCGCCGCGATAAAGTATGCTGCGAGTTGGTTCACTCTCGGCAAGAGGAGGAAGTTTCTCGGCGGCTTTAATTTCAATCTGAAGTGCCTCTCTAGCCAGGTTCACCGCTCTTGCGGTATCGCCTCTTTTGCGCGCGATGTAAGCCTGGTCGGCGAATTCCATTGCCCGCTGATGAAGATTAAATGGAGTATCCTGATGATCCATTATGATATCTCCATTGTAGCGGCAGGGGTATCAAAAGCTACGATGATGATGATATGCTTCCCTACCGTTCCCAATTTCTGAAAGCGCTGGCGCTTGTCCTTTAAGCGTTGGTTACGGGTATTTGTTTTTGATTCTTTCAGTATACCAGAAACTTCAAGATGATGAGCTGATGAGAGAAAGTTAAATCTGTTTCGATTTATAGCATTATCTTTCTTTATGAGAAAGTAGTCAAAACCATTTCCTTTTGGAGCACGGGCGAGGAGTTCATATTCTGTAAACTCGGTAACAAGCAGAATACCCAATGCTGCCGCTCCATCCTCTGTAGATTCCTGAAAGTCAGCGTGCGCCAGAAAAGCATTATTAGGTAGAGGATGACTCCAAACAAGGGGTAGGGGTTGGCCCGGAGCCAAAGTTCCTTCAAGAATTAGAGAAACTCCAGAACTGTGTTCATTGTGTTGAAGACAAACGAGGCTGGCTTCATGCAAGTTGGCAGCAATAGCCTTAGTTAATCCCGGAACTTTCGACTGGATATATTCATCGTTCAAAAGATTGTCTATATCAAGCATTATCAATCTCCAGTTAGGGCGTTGAGATCACTTGAACATAGAACTTGTCTATTCAATAAAATTTTTATTTTCAAACTAACTCGAGATAAATTCCATTGCCTTATCTTCACCTTCTTCAATCGCAATCTCTACTGCTCGTTTTGCTTTTTCCAACAGGGCTTTGGCTTCTCGTCGCGCCGCATGGGATTGTTGAACCAATCCAGCAATTTCTTTTTCCTTATCATCAGATAAACGCGGAATAAGCGTTTTTCGGACTTCTGAAGGTTTCCAATGTTTGATTATTGAGCCGCCTGCGTCTTGCTCAATTTGCATTTGCACAAAAAACGAATTTAAGACGAGTTCAAGATAATGCGGCGGAATAGTATCAGTTATTGTAAGCCGTAAAATACCGCTGGAAATAATACCTTGAATTGGATGTTCAAGATAATAGGCCAGTCCAGGGGTTGCGTCTTTTGACAAAAGTATTTCGCCTTGTTGAGGCTCATAGTCTTGGCGCAAATTCTCATAAAGTTCTTGGTTGATAAAGTTTGCGTTACTGTCATCTAATCCATGACTGGAAAGATTACTCACTCTCCAAAATGGAATGCCAGAATCGGTATATGCCGAACTGCCAACTTCAACCCCTTTTTTATATGTGGTTAGTCTGCCAAGACGATCAAACTTTATTTGTTGTGGAACCTTATCTAACATTTCCTTGAACTTGGGATGAAAATACTCTGCGTCTATCCGTTGCGCTTGCATCACTCCCCTATAACTCCCCACAAAAGTCAGGGCATGAGTGGGTTTCCAGTCTTGCAAACCAAGCTCAGCAAGTAAAAGTTGCTCGGCTTGTTTATATAGCCTTTCAGATTCTGTGTATAAAGTCCATGAATCGTTAGAATAGCGCGTAAGTATTTCTTGAAAATCTGAAGAGAATCGCGGCATTAAGATTGATTGAAGTTCTTGTGCGTTTACATTTGCCTGATTTACTGCTCGTCTTGATAACCGTCTTATAGATAAAACCCCATACTTGCAGTTGAGAAACAAATTCAGTGCGTCTGGACTCATCCCGTTGTTGGTTCGTAACCTGATAAGATATGATGCAAATACATAGTCTCCTGTGAGTTTAAAAATACCTGTTCTTCCTACAAATTCTTCTGAATTTACGCGATTGAATAAAATATCATTAGGGAGAAGTCTGAACCTTTCGAGAGTATCCCTGTCAATAGGCGCAAATTTCATCTCGTGGTCAAATGCAAAACCATCTTTAAGATCATCCATGCGAAAAATCTTTTGAGCGTCCCCTTTTTCATTCATCTTGATAGAAATACCATATTCGCACAATTCAAGATACTTGCGGATGGGAAGCCATTGCCCACGCTTGTGAAGTTCGGCGAGCGTCAGATATTTCGGCTGATAGTATTCGCCATCAATTCTTTTTGCTCGTTCTAATTGGGTAAAGTAAATTCTGCTAAATACTGCCATGACTAACCTTCCACCCAAAAATCAAATCCCTGCTCTTTGGCAAAGGCAATAAAAGCCTCAGCTATTTCATCCAGATCATGGTCAACGATCAAATGCCCGTGTTCATCAAGCATGAGATCGTCGTTTGCGTCTTTCTTGTAAATCGGTTCGCCGCTATTATCCTTGCCGCCTTTTTCCGACACGGCAAAGAAAATAGGGTAGTCCAGTTCTTCAGCGGCTTTTTCTGCCAGCCAGATTTCTCGATAGTGGTTAATAAGTTTTACATTTTGGAGTAAATACTCAATCCGCCCTTTGAGCGTGCGTGATGCCAGTTTACGCTGGGCTTCGGCTAATGCACGTTTCAATTCCGCTTTGCCTTTAGCGCGTCCCTGCATGGCGTTTAACCGTGACTGTAAATTCTCGATACGCTCGATTAATTCTTCGTCCGTCTCAATTTCTGTGGTTTCTTCGGCTTCGCTTTCGCCGTTGTCGCTGGTCTCGCCTTCTTCAAACTCTGCCTGCAAGAACGAGAACAACAAAGGCGGTAAATCATCTTCGGTCAATTCGGCTTTTTCGCTTAAAGCGGTTAATTCGGCTAAATGATTGTCCCATTCAGCGGCGTGGCGATTTTCAATTGCGCGAATCTTGTCAAGTTCTTCGCGGGTATATTTCTGCAAGAAAACAACGCTGGTTTTTGTGCCAGTGTGGGGCTTGAAGGTGTTACCATGTAATCCAACAACTGCTAAAACGCGGGCTTTGTCGAAAATGAAGTTGCGAATGTATAGGTCATTCGTATTGTTTAGTCTCCCCTGTGGCAAAACTATCGCCATTCGGCCGCCAGGACGTAGGAAGTTGATGCAACGTTCGATGAACAGAATGTCACGTCCAATTTGGGAAACGGTACGCCCATTCCTCTCGGCAAGCCGATATTGGCGCAAAATCTCGCGCTCCCTAATGTTCCCTGCAAAGGGAGGATTGGTAAATAGAACATCGAAAGAAAATTGTTGGTAATTTTCGTCCTGATCGTCAGGTAAAAACCGTCTAAATTCGGCTTTGATAGGTTCATCCCATCGTTTGGGGTCGAGGGAATTCACCTTGTAAACGTGGCTTTTTCCATCGCCAGCAATAAGATTCATTGCCTTGGCTATCTTGATGGCTTTCCCGTCAAAATCCAATGCATAAACGTTATTTTGAGCGAACTCATGAGCGTGGGAGGGCAATCCACTAGCCGTTATCTGCCCCTTCGCAATCCACATGATGGTATGAACGAGGAAGCCACAAGACCCGGCAGCAGGGTCAATCACGTATTCGTGGGCTTTTGGATTGAGCATTTTGACACACATGTCAATCACCCAACGTGGGGTAAAGTACTGCCCCTTTGAGCCTTTTGCGACTTGAGTAACGAGATATTCAAAGGCTTCATCAATGATCTGCAGATTAGCATTGAAAAGCCTGATGTCTTGCAGAAAAGAAACGCAAGTAACCAAATGCGAGGGAGTGAGTTCTATCTTGTCGGCGGAAGAGAATACGTCAGGCCACTTTTTCTTTGCCTGGTTGAACAAGCCTGTAATTTTTTGGTTTAGTTCATTAGGCGATTCACCATAAATCCGAAACTGTATTCTTCCTTGACGCTCTGGAAGATTTATAGCCGCCCATTCATCATACAATTTGGCATAGAGCAACTTGAATACTTCTTCAAAGGCATCAACACCAGCATTGGCCAGTACCAGGTCTTCAAGATCAAGGATTATCTTCTTGAGAGACCATCTTTCTCGCACCAGCTTGTTCTCGGCAGTCAGTTTCTCAATCGTCCACTGCTCGGTAACAACATCTTGAAGGGTCTGATCAACAGTCGGAATGGAAGTAATAGACTGAAATGAATTTGGTTCTTGGCGATGCAGGATGAGTACTTCTTCACCATTTGACCAGACTCCAATGGGCGAGCCTTCGGCATTGCAGTATGATTTCAGTTGTTGCTCGCCATCTCTGCGTTTGGGTTTTTTGATTTCAAAGATGATATATGGATGTTCGCCGTCTTTTTGCATGATGACAATATCAGCGTTCTTTTCACTTACGCCTGAACCAAACCAAACGGCGTATTCAACTTTGATACGTTCTTTGGGGTAGCAATACTCGTCTAGCAGTTTCTTTATCCACAACTGCCTGACGATTTCTTCTGGCTTGGCAGGACGGTCTCTATCACTGGCTAAGCATTTAAGATAGGGCTTACCGTTCTTCTCAAACAACTGCTCTTCAAGCCACTGGATATCCTCGACTTTGAATAAAGTCAAACGGTGCTTTACGTCTGAACTACGGAAAATTTCGTCAATCGAGAGCTGTGACATTTTCTACCTCTTTGGCGCTATTTTTTTATCTCTTTTTCGCTTTAATTTCTTTCCTCATGAAACAAACTCCGCCCGCGGCTGGTGTAGTTTACTTGCGCGGGCGGCAAAAGTCTGCTATGCTGGATTCTGCCGCAACGCGCCGCAACCGCGTTGCCACTCCAGCCTCGCCGTAGCCAGCGGCGGGGCTGGATTTGTTTTTTCGTAAAGAGATTATATAGCAAAAGTCATTCGGGACAACCGTTTTGGAGTGGCAGAATCATAGTCCAACCTAAACATTACTCTAACATTACAGGATGGAGGTCATCATGTCTGTCACCCAATTCAAAATCCGCAATTCCGGTAGACGAGTCGCTATAGACCTGAACCTTGAACGCTTTTTTGGGCGCAATAAGAATATACCTCTAACAGAGGCATATGATGATTTTATCCTGTCCAGAAAAGCAATGAATTGTTCGGCAAAAACTATTCAAACTTACACATGCGTATTAGGGAGATTTGTTCGCTGGCTGAAAAATCATGGAATACAATCGGTGAACCAGGTAACCAATCGTCATGTTCGTCAATTCTTGTCAGAAGTGCAGGGAAAACCATGGACATTGAACGGTTATGGGCGCGCCATTCGTACGTTAGTGCGCTTCTGGTATCGTGAAGGTTATTTGTCAAAATCAATCGAGGTGACTGTCCCCTCAGTTCCTAAACAAAAATTACCCGTTCTCTCAACCGATCAAATCAGGATTATTTTGAGTGTTTGCACGCTGAAAGAGAGAGCGATTTTTACGTTCATGCTGGATAGCGGATTACGGCGGCAGGAAGTATGCAATCTAAATATTGGGGACATCAATCTGAGAACAGGGGTCATAAGGGTTGTTCAAGGAAAAGGCAAGAAAGACCGAATTGCTGTGATTGGAATGAACACACAGAAACTGATGAGCGAATATCTAAAAACACTCTCTTGCGTTTCTGAGGATACTCCCCTTTTTACCTCGACACTAGGGGAACGATTTACCGGTGATGGTCTGCAAAGTTTTTTTGAGAGGTTGTCAAAAAAGGTCGGTTTCAAGGTAACTGCTCACATGGTGCGAAGAACCTTTGCCACCCTTTGTCTGAGGCTTGGGATGGATGTGGTTAGTCTACAGACTTTATTGGGGCATTCGAGTCTTGAAACCACACGGCGATACATCCAACTAATCGAGGACGATTTGCTAGAGGCGCATCGAAAATCAAGCCCAATAGACAGATTGCGCCTGGAATAATAGGGCAAGTGCCCCCGGCTGATTTACGCTTTGCTTGCGGAGCAAAAGGTTGCAGATTCGAGTTCTGCCGGGGGCACTCATCTTTTTAAGGTTGCCGACCCCATCAAGGGGCGATATTCGAGCACTGCCGGGGGCACTCAGCTTTTAAGCCTGCCGACCCCATCGAGGGGTGATATTCGAGCACTGCCGGGGGTACTCAGCTTTTAAGCCTGCCGACCCCATCGAGGGGTGGTATTCGCGTTCTGCCGGGGGCACTCATCTTTTTAAGGTTGCCGACCCCATCGAGAGGTGGTATTCGCGTTCTGCCGGGTAATTAAATACTTTTCACGTACCCTGGCAAGAAATAAAACTCAAAACGACCTGGGGCTGAAGTGTTGAGAATACCCAAATGAGGCTTTGCGGGGGGTGTGTAAGGGATTGACAAAGTCTTTTTTGTGTATTACTCTATACACAATGAGGTGTGAGATGACAGAACTGATTCGAGTACAGGTTATGCTGGAAAAGAGCGATCAGGCGGAACTGCAAGAGATCGCCCAGGAGCAAGGCAAGAGCGTGTCTGAAATCCTGCGGGAACTGGTGCGTCGCTATCTGGAAGAGCAGCGTCGAGCGGAAACCGAGCGCTTCCGCCGCACACTGGCAAAGGTGCGGGAAATCCGCGAACGCAACGCGGCGCGGTACGGCGTATACGAAGGTGACATTCTGCGGGATGTGAGAGAAGAATACGAGCGGGAACAGGAGGAAAAATGGCAGTAGTGGTGGATGCCAGTATTGCAGTCAATTTCCTGCTGACACAGGTTTATTCCATTCAGGCAGAGCAGTATCTGGACGGTTGGAAGTCTGTCGGAGAAACGCTGTACGCTCCCGCGCACTGGTATGCCGAAATAGTGTCTGCTTTGCGTTTTGCAGTTTATCGGCGCAAACTGGATGCGCCGGATGCGCAGTCACTGATAGACGTATTGCCAGACCTGGGGGTTCGTGCGGTACAGCCAACCCCCAACTTATTGAAATCCTCACTGCACTGGGCAGAGCGGCTGGGGCAAAGCAAAGCCTATGATGCTCAGTATGTGGCGCTGGCGGAATACTTGAAAGCGGAATTGTGGAGCGCCGACCAACGGCTGATCCATGCTCTGAAAGATCAGGGCATCCCCTGGGCGCACTGGATTGGAGAGGAATTTCAAGGATTGTGAATAGACCACTACTTCCAATTGGAGGAAAATTTCAGCCTGAACGCCTTCACGGCAGCGTATTGCCGGCTGCCAGATAAATTTCATACCACTCTTCGCGGGTGAGGTTCACCTCGGCTGCTTTCACGCAGTCCTTCAACCGTTGAAGATTGGTAGTGCCGACCACCGGCTGCATTTTAGCAGGGTGGCGAAGCAGCCAGGCAATCGCGAGGGTCGTTTTCGTCACCCCATACCGCGCGCCAATCTCATCCATTTTGGCATTGAGCGTCGGGAATTTTTCGTTCCCCACAAAAACCCCTTCAAAGAAACCGTATAAAAATGGCGACCACGGCTGAATGGTGATCTCATGCAGCCGGCAGTAATCCAGCACACTGCCATCCCGGTCATAAGCCGCCGGCACGTCCATGTTGACATTCATCCCGTTGGAAATCATGTGGGCGTGCATGATGCTCAACTGCAACTGGTTGGCGAGAATGGGCTGCCTGACGTATTTTTTCAACAACTCAATTTGCATCGGCTTGTGATTGGATACGCCGAAGTACCTGACTTTTCCTGTGGAGTACAGGATATCGAACGCCTCTGCCACTTCTTCTGGCTCTACCAGGGCATCCGGCCGGTGCAGTAGCAATACATCCAGATAATCCGTACGCAAACGCCTCAGGATACCATCCACCGAATTGAGGATGTGTTCTTTCGAGAAATCGTAACGTCCCTCGCGGATGCCGCACTTTGACTACAGAATAACCTTTTCACGCACACGGTCATTCATGTGAATTGCCTGAGCAAATATTTCTTCACAGGCGCCGCCGCCGTAAATATCGGCATGATCAAAAAAGTTTGCGCCAAGATCCAAAGCAGTCTGGACAAACTGCTCAGCCTCTTTAGGCTGTAATTGATTGATACGCATGCAACCGACCGCCAAAACCGGCACTTCCAGCTCACTTACGCCCAGCCTGATTTTTCTCATAAGTTCACCTCGTTGATATTTTGGAATTTTCGTGCTGAAAGATTCGTTTGTTGCATCTTTTGTAATGCTTGGAAGTACCAATCGGTCAATTATGTGTCTTATTCCTCGGGCAACCTCTCAATGTATCGAGCTGATCAAGGAACATTCAACCAATCCCTTCAATGGCTCTGGAACAAACGATAAATTTCTATTGCCTGCCGGACGTGCTGGTTCAAAGCAGATAGAGCATCTTGGGCGAACGGCGTACTGTAATCCTCAAATACCAACAAATCCCCTTCTGTTATGATGCCCACAAGATTTGTACCGGAAAAATAATCCGCCATTCGGTCGGTGAAAAATTTGCGCACACCTTTCTGGTCACCGGAGAAGAGCAGATATTTTTTATTGAATTCCGGAAATTCAGGAAATTCAACCTTTTCATCCACCCTGGAAACCGCCTGTTCGATCATCTGATTTGCCAGTTTACCCAGCCCAAACTGTTTCGAGTCGATTTTTGGAAATATCTTGAATGGGGGCAAGGAGAGATTGGAAGACATGATCGCAATGCCCCTTGAGATGAGAACTCCATCGGGTGTATCCAGACCAAAAACATAGAGGACGCTGTCGGGCATTCTTCGCTGGTAAAGTTCTCGAAAGAAAGCATACGGGTTGCCATACAGATTACGAAGTCTCATTTCCAGGGTTGTATCACGGGGTATTGGTTTAAAACCGAGGCTTTGCAGGGTTTCTTGTCCTTTTTGTCTCTTTTTAGTAAAGCGAATTGATACCACCAGAAACAAAATGACCCCTAAACCAATGACCATCAGAGCAACCCATGCGGTTAATTCAGACGATTCGCCATTCATGGTACTCTCCAAAAAAAAACGGGATTTTAAGAAAAAAGGTTGGATGTTACTTAAGACTGACCTGAAAGAAGACCAAAACCACTTTATCCAATTCTCAGGCAAGTTGGTTATGACCTTTAACCATTTGACTTAATTCTTAACCTCATTCCTGATCCAGGGTCAAACCATCAAAATCGAAACAGGCGTACGATGTGTAAATTTTCTCCCTGCTCAGTTCTGACACCTCCCCTGATTGTGTAACCAATACCCTGACTGCAAAGAACTCATGGGTATCACAGCCCATTCGATGATCTGAATCGAATAAGTGAACCACATAACCCGCCGGGGTTTCCTCTACATGAGTTTCCTCAATAACACCCGCAAGATATTCTCGATTTGCATTGGGGGCAATATTAAAATCTGCCGTTAGGGATGTCATTGCCATGGCATAACTCAAGGCTTCATCGGCTGATTCTACCGGTGCAAAAATTTCGCGGAATTCCGTTCGTTTAATGACGAGCCGGTAATCGTCCTCATAAAAAACGATGTAACTGCGGTATCTTGAGTCCAGACCCGCGGGCTTTTTGAAATACGCCGGGTTGGGAGGATTGTTACCTTGATGAATACATTCTCCGATTGCATAAGACGGCATTAAGCCGCCGGTATAAAAACGCGGCGGGCTGATTTCATCACAACCCAGGGCAATCAATTCGGAGCAGGATTCTTGAAGCACACCAACACAACCCGTTTCTTTAATTCTTTCGGCATTGACCGACCAGTCAAGCGGTGGATAGTCAAAAACGACCACTGTGAGGGTTGGGGTAATATCAGACAGGTGTTGACAACTTGCCAGCAAGAATATCGGCGTAATCAACCCCATCAAACAATTTTTGAGCATGATTCTTGTTAGGGAAATACTTCGAAAAGATTATCAATCGAATTGATGATAACATATTTACGAAAGAAAGATTAAACAGTTTCGTTGTATTCTCTATTATCCCTTTACGTAGGAGAGTTTTTCACAGATCAACCCATCCCGCACACGATATACATCCACGCCGCGCACATGACCCTTCCTCCCCTGTGTATCCACCCAGGAATATTTCCAGCGCATCACACAGCGCTCGCCCAAGCCAAAAATCTCCTCAATCTCAATCTGCGCCTGCGGCGACTGCTCAAAAAATTCTTGCCAATAACGCATGACTGCTGGTTTTCCCTTGTATACCGTTCCATCCGGCGCGGGGTGGGTGTTTTCAAACAGGCAGTCCTCGCTCATGCGCTCCATCATTCCACTGACATCATGCCGGTTAAAGGCTTCATTAAAAGCCAGCACCACCCGCAGCGCAGATTCCACCTTTGCCAGCCGCATCGCGCAACTCCTTTCCGGGATGAACAGCTACCCCGCTTTTATTTTACCGGTTTTCGCACCATAATGACCGCTTGCGGCTGCCATTTCTCAGCATATGGCAACAGCGCAGGGCGTATCACCACCAGCGCAAGCCGATACGCCCGCGATTCAATTGCCGGCAGGGCTGCACTCCAACCCCGCCCCTGCTCCAGTTCCAAGGGCCCAATCTCATCTACCACCAGCAGATCGCAGGGTGCTGCCTGCTGAAAGAGTGTGTTTCCCCACTCCACCGTCTCGGTTTCAAATTGCCATTCGCGGGTGTGGATCAGGCCAGCCTGGTTCACCTGCCGGCGGCGTGCCAGCAGCCGACGTTCACCGCTACGCAGGTCGAGTGCTTCAATACCAACTTTATAGCCTTCCTGAAAGACACCCGGGCTGAGTACACCGCTCACCTGCCAGTCTGCTTCACGGGCAAGTTGAATCAAACGTTCACACCAGCGGGTCTTGCCCTGACCAATCTCTCCGCTGATAATCCACAATTCTCCGTCCATGAACGCTCCGGTTCACTCCCAGGTAAGGTGGCGGCGGCCTTCGAACTTCCACACCCGCAAAGGAATGCCATAGGTTTCGCTCAACAGGTCTGCCTGCCAGACTTCATCCAGCAGCCCGCTGCGCAAAACCTGCCCGCCGCGCATCAGCACCACCTGATCTGCCAGAGCGGCCACCACTTCCGGCTCGTGAGAAGTGAGCAGAATGGTCGTCCCGTTTTCCCTCAGGTTTTGCAGGCAGGTGATCAACCGTTTCTTGTTTCCCAGATCGAGATGAGAGGTCGGCTCATCCAGCAACAACAGGCTGGCTTGCTGCGCCAGCGCACGGGCTACCAGCAGAAGTTGAAATTCTCCACCGCTCAGCGCCTGCACGGTGCGTTTTACCAGCGGCAGCAACCCCACCGTTTCCAGCGCCGAAAGGGCAATTTCCACATCAGCTGCTGCCGGCATTTGCAAAGGAGAAAGGTGAGGCGCGCGCCCCAACAACACATATTCCAGCAAAGAATAGGCAAAGGGGTTGGCCTCACGCTGCGGTACCAGCGCCACCCGCTGCCCAAGTTCCTGACGGGAAAAAGCCGCCAGCGGGCGGTCTTCCAGCCAGATCTGCCCGGCTTGCGGCTGAAATCGTCCATAAGCCAGCCGCAGCAGGGTGGTTTTGCCGGCGCCATTCGGGCCTAAAATCGCCGTTACCTGACCGCGCGGCACGGACAGGGTTAAACCCTGCAACGCCCGGTGAGGAGCATCCGGGTAGGTGTAAACCACATTTTCAAATCGCAGGATTGGATCGGTCATGATCACACCTTCACGGTGCGGCGGGTCATCAGGATGAGAAAACCGAACGCGCCCAGCAGTGAAGTCAGCACTCCCAGCGGAATTTCTCCCGCGCTGAGGGTGCGCGCCAGGTCATCGCAAACGATCATGAAAATCCCGCCCAGCAGAAAGGCAGTCGGTAAACCATCGCGCGCGTCGGCTCCGCTCAGCCGGCGCGCCAGCTGCGGCACCAGCAGCCCAACCCAGCCGATCAACCCGCTGATTGAGATGGAGGCAGCCGTAATCACCACTGCCATGAACAGCACCAGCAGACGTTCGCGGTTGGCTGCCACCCCCAGCGAAAATACAACCTCATCTTCCAGAGCCAGTAAATTTAACCGCCAGCGCATCAACCAGAGAAACACCAACCCCAAACTGATGAGCGGTAGAACCGACAACACGGCGCGCCAGGTAATGCTCGACAAACTGCACAACAGCCAAAAGGTGATATCCGGGAGCTGTCGTAAGGGATCGGCCAGGTACTTGATCAGCCCAACGCCGGACGCAAATAAAGCCGAAACCGCAATGCCCGCCAGCAGCAGGCGCAGCACCCATCCGCCGTAACGAACCCGCCGCGCCAAAAGGTAGGATAATGCCAGCCCGAGCAGGCCAAATAGAATGGCGCTGATCTGCACCTGCCAGTTGACTCCGCCCAGAACAAGAATGCTCACTGCAGCGCCGAAGGCAGCTGCCTGCGAAACGCCCAGAAATCCCGGTTCCACCAGCGGATTGGCAAACACCATCTGCATCACCATGCCGGCGCCGGCCAGGCTCATCCCAATCAAAAGCGAAGCAATCAGGCGCGGCAGGCGCAGGTTGAGGATCAAGCGCTGAGCCAGTGCATCTTCCGCCAGTTGTGCTGGAGAGATCAAGCCCACCTGTGGATAGCGTCCAAAAAACAGCGAAACGGCAAAAACAACCAGCAGCAAGGCAAACAACCCCAGCAGCCGGCGGCGGCTGCGCCGCCGGCTGGCCAGTTGTGAAACAGATTTTACCTCAGCCCGTAAAGCGCTGGACGAATAGACAGCACTCACCGAAAATCACCCTTGAATACAGGAAGAATTTTTTCCTCAAAGGTTCGGGCATCCAGACCGTAAAACCGCTCAAAAAACAGCCGGGCTTCAGCGGTCAAGTCAAAATTCGGAAAAGCCTCCGGGTGCAGACGGTAGGCCAGATAACGCAGGCCTAAAATCCAACGTGGGTCGGGTTGATCCCAGGAGTAATAATCTCTGGGAAAGGCGTACAAATGCCCCTCCTGCACCGCGCGCAGCGCCTGCCACTGGGGGTCTTGCAGCAGGTTTTCCACCACTTGCTGGGGGTTGGCTGTGTAAGCAATGATAAAAATGCGGTCAGCATCCCAGCCGGCAATCTGCTCCAAATTGACCTTCGTCCAGCCGCTGCCCAGCTCAATATCCGTCCAGACCGGTATACCGCCGGCCAGTCCGGTCAGGATGGTCTGCAGCCAGGTTTTCGGCGCCACATTAAAGGCCACCTGCCCATCGCGGTCGGAATAATACAGCAGCAGGACGCGCGGTTTCTGTTCATCGGTCAAATCTTTCAATGCGTTGCTGACTGTATCGAGATGCTGCTGGTAAAAGGCCCAAACCTCATCCGCGCGTTGAGAGTTTCCAAACAGGATTCCCAGCGTCTGTAAATCGCGCTGATATTCCTGCGGGGTTTCCATCGAAAGATAAACCACCGGAATACCCAGCGCTTCCAACGGATTGCCGAGCGGTTCCTGCATGTACGGCTTTAAGAGAACCACATTCGGCCGCGCCGTAACGACCTGCTCGGCGCCCACATTGGTTTCAAAGGCAATCTTTTCAGGTAATCGTTGATCTACCAGTGCCAGAAAATCGCCATCCGGCGATTGAGAAGTGCGCGAGACCGCCACCACCCGTTCGAACGATTCGGGAAAGAGGTAAACTGCATCTGCCAGCAGCGCAACACCGCGGCCAGCCACCACCACCCGCTTAGGCAATTCCTCAAACGTTACAGTGCGCCCCAAAGCATCGGTCAGCACGATGGGCTGGTGCTTAGCTTCGGCAGGCTGCGGAGTGGGAGTGCTTTCTACCACTTCAGGCGAGGCGAGCGCCTCCTGTTCGACTGGCGTGGCAGAGGGGGAAGATACAGCCGAATTTTCGACAGGCGGAGGATTCATCGGTTGACAGGCCGAAAGCACAATCAGAACCACCCATAAACTAAACCAGATTATTTTTCGCATACGATTATCCTCCTTTGAAAATTGAATTAAAAGTTTTTTCGAACCAGTCCAACAGAGCTTGGGTCTGGTGCAGGCGCATCTCCACCGCCATTCGGTTATAGGTCTGGTCAATGGGGATTCGCTCAAGTTGAGCGCGCAGGCGGTGCAGACCTTCCTGAATCACCTTGTGCTGACGATCAAGAAAATCCTGCAGCTGCGCCGGGAACAGCCGCTGAATGAGAAAAACACGACTGGGCAGCTCCAGCCGGATGATTTGAACCGCACAACGACTGGGGGTCATCAGCCAGCGAAGAGCCTGCTGGCGGCCAACCTCGCTGAGGGTAAAAATGCGCCGCGGCAGCCCGCGCCGCGATTCTTGCTCTTCGCCGTTCACCCAGCCACGTGCTTCTAACCGCCTGAGGGTGGCATACAGCTGGCTCTGGCTGAGGTGCCAAACGTGTCCCAACTCCTGTCTGAGAATCTGGTTCAACTGGTAGCCATCACGGGGAGTTTCCAGCAATAACGCCAGAAGTACATTTTCCGGGCTGGGACTTCGATAAGGTATCGTCGTTGGGGTAGTATTTTTCATGAATACTGATTCGATGAGTATTATAAACTTAGCCGTGAAATCAAACAAGATGACAATTGTCATCGAAAAAGCTATTGTGTTTTTTGTGACAAAGCGATACACTGAATTGGTACGTTCTTTTTCATTTCAGATTGCAAAGCATCTCTAGAAGTGACGGTCTTGGGGAAGTGCTTACCCGTGAAACCAGGTAAAAAAATTTTTGATTCAGCCCAATGGATGAGAAATCAATCCGCTCTCTTCCGATTACTGATCGGTTCAGTTTTCAGCCTGATCGTCATTTTCGCAGGATTCTGGTGGGTTGGCGGTCAAATTCCCAACTGGGGCAGCACCAATCAAGAAGTGATCGCCTCGCTGCCCGGTGATGAGATCATTGCATCTCCGGATATCATTTGGAACCACGCGCTGACGATTCGGGCATCCCCTGCTGAAATATATCCATGGCTGGTGCAAATCGGTGATTCGCGCGCAGCATTCTATTCGATTACCTTCATTGAAAACCTTTTTTGCATGACTACAGGAGAATGCCATTACGTGAATGCTGATCGAATTCACAAAGAATGGCAAAATCCTATCCGTGGTGAACAGGGCATTATCATCAATTACCTGGTGATTCAGGATTACCAGCCGGATCAGTTTGTGCTGGCAAAGAATAGCGCTGCCCTGCCGCTGCAATGGACATGGTTGTGGTACATTCAGCCGCTGGATGAGTATTTTTCGCGTCTGATTGTGCGCCACCGCATTGATGCGCCGGATGATGTGCCCTTGGGAATTTTCAATCTGATCATGAACAGCGGCTATGTAATGGAACGAGGAATGATGCTGGGCATCCGCGAAAGGGCAGAAGGCCTCATTCCACGCGCTTACGAAGAGCCGCTCGGTGCGCTGATCTGGCTGCTGGTATTTCTGAGCGGCATCATTGCAGCGATTCATTTTGTAAAAGGATCGGCCAGCTGGCATGCGCTGGGAGTTGGTCTGGAAGTGATCGTCGTTTTGTTCATCCTGACCTTCATTCAACCCCCGTTTTGGCTTCGGCTGGTATTCCTCATGCTGATTGCAGCCGGCGTGGCTATCATCTACTGGCAAAAAGCCGTCCGTCAAAACAACTCTTCCAAAAGCGCCACGCCTGAAACCTGATTTCATCCTTTTCTTCAAGCTATGCGCGAGTCTTGAAACCAAGCCTCTTTGTGATAAGATTCATCCACCCATTCCACCTTATATCAAGCAAGGAGGAGCAAGCGATGATGGATGAATTCATGCAAGCTGCTTACGAAGAAGCCCTGCAAGGCTACCGCGAAGGCGGCATTCCGATTGGTTCGGTGCTGGTATTGGATGGAAAAATCATCGGGCGAGGGCATAACCGCCGGGTGCAGCGCGGCAGCGCTGTGCTGCATGCCGAAATGGACGCACTGGAAAACGCCGGCCGGCTGGCACCCGAAGATTACCGCCGCGCCACCATTTACACCACCCTCTCTCCCTGTGACATGTGCAGCGGCGCCATATTGCTCTACAAAATTCCGCGCGTGGTGATCGGCGAAAACCAGACTTTTCTAGGAGCAGAAGAACTGCTGAAATCCCGCGGGGTGGAGCTGGTGGTATTGAATGAACCGCGCTTGATTCAAATGATGCAGGATTTTATTACCGAAAAACCCGACCTGTGGTACGAGGATATCGGACACTGTATTGAATGTTGAACCGCCAACCCGCAACTTTTTCGCCTCTTTTGCGTAAATAATATTGCATGTAATCCGTAATTCAATTACAAAACCGCGAAAGAGGTAAAAACAAATGACACAACCTACTCCCACTCCCGTCATCGTACAGCCTCAGGAACAAGGGCCGGGCTGCTTAATCCGGATTTTATATTTTTTGCTGGTCGGCCTGTGGCTGGGCGGCATCGTCACGGTGGTTGCCTGGGTGCTGAATGTGACCATCATCGGGCTGCCGCTGGGTTTATGGCTGCTCAACCGCCTGCCGCAGATTATGACCCTCAAACCGGTCAAACGGCAGGCAAGGGTCATGGTGGTGGACGGCAAGGTCATCTACCGCGAGTCGAGTCTGCCGCAGCCGCCTTTCCTGCTGCGCGCCCTGTATTTCCTGCTGGTCGGCTGGTGGTTCAGCGCTCTGTGGCTGGCGCTGGCCTGGCTGTTGACCGGTCTCAGTCTTGGTTTGGGGCTTCCGCTCGCCTTCTGGATGTTCGATCAGACCCCCGCCATTACCACCCTGGCGCGCTACTAAACCCTCGGTGCCTGAAAATCACAGCCGCCTCTCCGCTGCTGGAGAGGCGGCTGCCGTATTGGCTGGTTCCCTGAGATTAAATCCAGCCGCGCAATTCCATTGCTTTGACCACGCGGTTAATCGCCACCATATAGGCAGCATCGCGCATGAAGACCTTTTCTTTCTCTGCCAGTTCCAGCACCGCCTGGAACGCTGCCGTCATCTTCTGGTCGAGTTTGGCAAGCACTTCTTCTTTCGGCCAGTAGAAATTCATGTCATTCTGGACACTTTCAAAGTAAGAAACCGTCACACCGCCGGCATTGCACAGAAAATCGGGGATCAGGAAAATGCCGCGCTGTTTGATGACCTCATCGGCCTCCGGCGTGGTGGGGCCGTTGGCGCCTTCAGCAATGAGTTTGACGCGCGGTGAAATTTTATGGACCGAGTCGGCGTTGATCTGCCCTTCCAGAGCAGCCGGGATCAGCACATCCACGTCTTTACTGATCCAGGCATCCCCCGATTCAATGGTATAACCGGCTTCTCTGGCTTTGGTTTTGTCAATCGTGCCGTACTGATCGGTAATACTCATCAGGAAGCGCGGATCAATCCCATCCGCCTTGCTGACCGTGTAAGAAGTGCGGTCTTCGCGATCCCAATAAGAAACGCAAACCACTTTGCCGCCCAATTGTTCCGTAAATCCAATGGCTACATACTGGGCCACATTGCCAAACCCCTGAACAGCCGCCAGACATTGAGTCGGGTCGAGCTTGAGGTGTTTCATGGCTTCGCGCACCGTATAAATCACGCCAAAACCGGTGGCTTCGGTGCGGCCCAGCGAGCCGCCGCCACCAACCGGTTTACCAGTAATCACACCGGGGGTATATTCACCCACCAGCTTGGAGTATTCATCCATCATCCAGCCCATCATCTGGGGGGTGGTGCCGACATCCGGGGCAGGCACATCCTGGCGCGGGCCGATATTCTTCCACATCTGCTGCACCCAGCCGCGTACCAGCCGTTCCTTCTCGCTGGTGGAAAGCGTTGCCGGGTCCACAATCACGCCGCCCTTACCGCCGCCCAATGGAATATCCACCACCGCGCATTTCCAGGTCATCCAGGTGGCCAGCGCACGCACCGTGTCAATCGTTTCAGCCGGATGAAAACGGATGCCGCCTTTACTGGGGCCGCGCGCATCATTGTGCTGGACACGAAAGCCTTGAAAGACTTTGATACTGCCGTCATCCATGCGCACCGGGATACGGAAGTGGAACTCACGCAGCGGCCAGCGCAGTATCTCGCGCACCTGCGGGTCCAATTTGAGCAGTTCTGCCACATGATCGAACTGGCGTTGAGCCATTTCAAACGCATTGGTGGTTTCTGCCATTGTTTTTTCTCCTGTTGATTGGAAGTTTGGGTTGGTTTGTTGCTTCATTAAAAAATAAACGGGCACAACGGCACTGTGCCCGCTCAAGACTGGGTTTGGAATTGCTGCTGGCAGCTCATCGGTTCAATTGACCTAACAAAAAGGTGATGATGATCCTGATATAGGTTAGCAAACCTGAGGTCGTTCGTCAATATGATGAAAATCGCCTCTCTCCGGTGATACCCGGCACGGCGCGGCGTCATTCGTCACATAGACAGGCCGGCTCAATCTTGTTTGAGCGCTGCCAGCTGTCGTTCCAGCTCGGCACGGGCTGCTGCCGGGCTGGCCCGTCCGCTTGTCTGGCGCATCACCTGCCCCAGCAGCCAGTTGAACACGGTGGTTTTCCCTTGATGATAGGCTTCCACCTCGCGCGGATTC
>Ga0209691_1000714_pt1 | contig 22110 bp, 21 predicted proteins | sample YNPMSBMetaG_FD_187120 | JGI IMG/M metagenome (GOLD analysis project Ga0209691, IMG submission 187120) | Anoxygenic and chlorotrophic microbial mat microbial communities from Yellowstone National Park, USA - YNP MS-B MetaG (SPAdes) (version 2) ... | reverse complement strand
CCCCGGCCATGCGCGAGGGCTCAGGGCTGGTGAGATACTCTCAAACCCACCCCGAACGCTACCTGGACACCGGCATCTGCGAGGATGTGGCCGCTTCGGTGGCGGCAGGCATGGCCCTGCGGGGCCTGAAGCCCATCCTGGCCATCTACTCCACCTTTATGCAGCGGGCCTACGACCAGATCATCCACGACATCGCCATCGAAAAGCTGCCGGTAGTGTTTGCGGTGGACCGGGCCGGGATTGTGGGGGGCGATGGGGCCACCCACAACGGGGTCTTCGACATCGCCTACCTGCGCACCGTGCCCAATGTGCAGATCGCTGCCCCCAAGGATGCCCTCGAGCTGCGGGCTATGCTCAAAAAGGCCCTGGAACTGGGGGGGCCTATCGCCATCCGCTATGCCCGTGACACTGTAGAGAGAGTTCCTGAGGGGGCCTGGCCCGAGATCGCGTGGGGCCGCTGGGAGGTGCTGAAGGAGGGTAGCGAAGCCTACATCCTAACCTTTGGCAAAACCCTCAAGTACGCCCTCGAGGCTGCCGGAGATGACCCTCGGGTGGGCGTGATCAATGCCCGTTTCATCAAGCCGCTGGATGGGCTTATGCTAAAACAGCTGGCCCTAGAGGGTTACAAGCTGGTGACTACCGAGGATCACCAGAGGATGGGTGGTTTTGGTAGCGCAGTGCTAGAGGCTTTGAATGAAATGGGCTTAAGGCCTGATATCCGCGTGCTAGGCTTGCCGGATATCTTCTTCGATCATGGTTCCATCCCCCGTATGCACCGCGAGGCTGGCATTGATGCTGAGGCCATCCGGGCGGCCCTGGCTGAGATGGGCTTAGGCCGCGAGACCCTAGCCTAGGGATAAGGGTCTGGGATGGAAGTCTTCCCACTGGTTGCCAACCTCTATCTGCTGGAAACCCCAGAGGGCACCTTGCTGGTGGACTCTGGCATGCCCCAGGAGAACCAAAAGCTCTTGCGCCACCTAGGGAGCCGAAAGCCTACTGCCCTGCTGCTCACCCACCACCACCTCGACCATGTGGGCGGGGCCCACATGCTGTGGGAGCGTTACCGGATGCCCATCTATGCCCACCCGCTCGACATTCCCTACATTAGCGGTGAGCGCCGCCGTCCTTCCTTCCCGCCTATTCCCTGGCTGGGTGACTTCATCGCCAACAGTGCCAAACCCCTTCCGCTAGAGGCCCTCACCCCGGTAGAGGAAGGTGCGCTGGTGCTGGGCTGGCGGGTAGTGCACCTACCCGGCCACACGCCGGGGCAGATTGGTCTCCTGCGCGATGGAGTGCTACTGGCTGCCGACGCCCTGCGGGTGGGGGCCAAGGGTCCCTGGCTGCCCCCTGCCATGGTCAACCATGACACCGCCCAAGCCCGGTGCACGGTGGGAAAAATGGCCCGGCTCGAGGTCGAGAAAATCTACGTGGGCCACGGCCCCCCACCACCAAACGTGCCGTAATGGCCCTGGCTGAAAAGCTGGCCCCGTAGCCCGTAGGGTGTCGTCCGGTAGCAAAAAGCGTTGCACAACCGGTGCCCAAATAATGCTCCCGAAACCACACCCCCTTACAAAAAGCGCCCACTGGAAGTCAATTCCAGAAACGTCCCATTCTGTTTTACGCAATGTGATGTTGCGCGCTGTGTGATGTGCTTCTTAGCGCAGACCTTGCAGTAGCTGTGGTAAACCCAACACATGAGAAAGCCAGAAACCCTGAACATTCATCGCAAGTCACTTTCACACCGGCTGCTAACCTGCTTTTCCCTGCCAGAGCCCTTTGCAGGAGGCGACCCGCAGGGTATGCGGGCGCAAACGAAAAGCTCTGTAAGGCGAATACCCACGCTGTTTGAAGGTATCATCGAAACCGATGAACGCAGCTTTGCGTCAGGCGGTAGCAAAAGCCCATAGGCAGCTCGAGTACCGCACAAGGGCTTATCTAGCCGGACATCACCTGCGGGTAAGCTGTAGTAAGGGCTGTTTTGCTTGCTGCTCGGCCTGGGTGGTGGTGGGGCTGGCCGAAGCTGAGTACCTGCGGGAAGCGCTCGAGGTCCACCAGCCTGGGGTGCTTGCCCGTGTCGAAGCCGAAGGCCCCAAAAGGCTCAGGCGCCTAGCTCAGCAAAAAAAACAGCCCGATTTTCCCGCTCGGTATTTTCTGGAAGACAACCCCTGCCCACTGCTCACACCGGAGGGTGCATGCTCGGCACATGCCGACCGCCCCCTTGGCCTGCCGCGGGGTGCTGACCAATCTTTCGCCTCGTTACTGTGCCCCTGGGGTGGTGCCTGGCCTGCGGGGATGGGAGAAGGCTGCCTACCAGGGCCAGCTTCGGCCCTGGCATGGCCCGAACACTACCTGAAGCTGCCCTGGCAGCTTTCCGAGCGCGCAGCGCAAAAACTGTGGGCAGCAGAACAGCAGGTGCGCGGCTTTACCGTGATTGGAGAACTGGTGGGCCTGATGTACTTGCTGGGGCAGCCGGACTTCCGGGAGGCCTTGCAAAATGGACTGGCCGCAACCCAGAAGGTGTTGCACAGGCGGCGGTTGCTGGGTGGGCAGTTTGGGTTTTGGGCGGGTTGATTGAGCGGCTTGAAGAGCGCTCTATTCGACTAGGTTGGCGTCAATCATGCGTAGATAGGAAAAAAACAGGGCAACCTGGTCGCCAAAATCGTGCACAAAGGCGTGGACGGCCTCGGGCGTGACCCCCACAAGCCGTAGGTCGCTTTCCAGAACGGGGTCGTTGTCGGCATCCAGGTACGACTTGGTAAAGCGGTAGCGGCGGTTCCAGTTCAACATATGGCGCGCTTCTACCCGCTCGAAGCCCGAGAACCCCGCCCGCAACTGCAAGCTGCTGACGTATGGCTCGCCGTAGGTAATCAGATGGCCCCGCAGACCGTTGGGCAGCTCCAGATGGAACAGGTCTTCCTTGACCTGCTCGGCGTTGAGGCCGAACCGATCCAGGAGAATGCGCACCTCTTCGGTGGTAACTTCGCGCAAAACGGTGTCCATGGCCTTTAGGTTAAGCCCAAAATTGCATTTCCGAAGTGAAAATCAGAAAAGACCTCTGCCTTTCGGCTAGCGGGGTCGTGGCCTGTGCTGCTTCTTTGAAGCTGGCGGAGGAGGAGGGATTCGAACCCTCGATAGGGGGAAACCCCTATACCGGTTTTCGAGACCGGCCCGTTCAACCACTCCGGCACCCCTCCGCAGGCGGGCCTGGCAGTGCCGAATAGAGACTTTAGCACAACTTGGCCGGGAAGTCACGGGTTCCCCAGGGTTGGCTGCGCCTGGCCCTTATGGCCCTGGGTGGGTTTGGATCGATTCGGCTGGGTCGGGCTAGGGGCCGCCCTGTTCTGCGGCGCGTTTTTGTGAGAAGAAATCCCTTAGCAGGCGGGCCGATTCCCGCTCGAGCCAGCCCCCTTCCCAGGTCATGGGAGGCTTTATGCGGTGAACCGTTACGGCCCCGGCCTTGAGGTTCTCCACCGCATACACTACCCGCCGCACCTGGGCCTCGATGAGCGCCCCTAGGCACATGGGGCAGGGCTCCAGCGTTACATACACTGTGGCACCGGGCAGCACCTTGGCTTGTTTGCTGCGTATGGCCGCTTGCAGAGCCAGTAACTCGGCGTGGGCGGTGGCGTCGCGGCTTTGCTCGACCCGGTTGTGCGTAGCCGCAATCAGCTCGTCATTCCAGACGACCACGGCTCCGATGGGCACCTCGCCGTTTTGTAGGGCCAGCTGGGCTTGCTCGAGCGCCGTACGCATGCGCTGGAGATCTTCTGGCTCAGGCCAGAGATTCCACACTTCCTGCACGATGTTGCCCACGGCGCGCACCGGCCAGGCTTGCTTGAGTTCGGGCGGGACGCCGTGCTCGGTGAAAAAATCCATCAGCCGTATCAGGCCTTTGCCTGGGTCGATCAGGTCGCCGGGCATTGGGAGCCTCGAGCCGCGCCAGGCCGGAAAAGTGTTTAGAACTGGGGGAATCAGGAACAGCGTGCCGTCGCGGCGGCGTACCTGCCAGCCTTCCGGTAAGGTAAAGGCCTCACCCTGCAAGGCTCGCTCGAGCTGCATTACCCAGCCCATCTCGGGGCGCAGGTTGATCTGCTCGAGCATCTGCCGCAAGGCCCGGCGGCGCAGGCCCGCGGGGGCCTGTAGCAGCGGTGCGATGCGGAAGGCCGGGCAGGGCCAGCGCTGGTCGCGCAGCAGCAGTTGTTCGGCCAGCGGGTCGAGGGCCTCGTCGTCGAGCTGAGAGATGGCGGCAAAGCGGGCCAGGGAAGTATTGGTCTGGGGAAAACGCTGCTTTAGCCTGGGAAAAACCTCGTGCCGAAGATAATTCCGATCCAGCGAGGTGTCGGCGTTGGAAATGTCCTCGAGCCAGTCCTGCTTTTTGCACTTCAGGTAGGCCCGCAGGGTGCTGCGGCTGAGCTCGAGCAACGGTCGCACCACCTTGCCCCGCCGAGGGCGCATGCCCAGGCCGCGACCGGTGCCCTGCAAGAGCTGGAGCAATACTGTTTCGGCCTGGTCGTCCTCGGTGTGGGCGGTCAGAATGGCCTGGGCCTGGTGCTTTTTGGCTACTTTGGCCAGAAAACCATAACGCAACTCCCGCGCGGTGGCCTCGAGGTTTCCCCCCCGTTCTTTAGCGATGCGGGCCACCTCGAGCCTTTCTGACTCAAAGGGGTAGCCCAGGCGCTCGGCCAGGGCCTTGACCCACTGGGCGTTCTGGGCCGAGTCGGGCCTGAGCGCGTGGTCGAGATGGGCCACCACCACCTTGCGGGGGGTGGAGGTGAGCAGCAGCAGCAATGCCACCGAGTCGCCCCCCCCCGATACCGCGGCGACCAGGCACCCTTCGGGCACCATGCGGGTCAGACGGGCGGCAAACAGGGCTTCAAGTTGGCTGGCCTCCAGCAAATCCACCCCTATATGCTAGTAGGGGATGCCGGATCTGCCCAACCTGCGCTTCGACTTCAATGCCTACCCCTATCTGACTCCCCACCTGCCGGGCGTAGAGGGGGTGATTCGCCACCTACCGCAGGACTTTCAGGTTGAAGAGGTACCCGCCTACAGCCCGCGGGGCAGCGGGGAACACCTGTTTTTGCTGATCGAAAAGCAGGGCCTGACCACAAGGGCCGTTGTGGAGTTTTTGCGCGACCGTCTGCACATCAACGAAGCCCACATCGGGGTTGCGGGCCTCAAGGACAAACACGCCCTGACCCGGCAGTGGTTCAGCATCCCCGCCCGCTACCAGGCCCACCTGGAGCGCCTGGCCGAGCTCGAGGGGGTACGGGTTTTAGAGTGGGGTTTGCACCCGCACAAGCTAAAGGTTGGGCACTTGCGGGGTAACCGCTTCCGCATTCTGATTCGCCCGCGGGGCGGCCCTTTATCCGGGCAGGCTGCCGAGGCCATCTTGCGCGAGCTGGAGCGCCAAGGGGTGCCCAACTACTACGGGCCGCAGCGCTTTGGCCTTGGCGGGTTGAACCCCCTCAAGGGTTACGCGCTGGCCCAAAAGAACAAGGTGCACAGCCCCTCCTGGCTGAAGAAGTTTCTGCTCTCGAGCCTACAAAGCCTCTTGTTCAACGACTGGCTGGCCTTGCGTCTGGAAGAAGGGTTATTTGCCCAGGTCATCGAGGGCGATGTGGCCAAAAAGCACGATACCGGTGGGGAGTTCATCGTGCAGGATGCAGCGCGGGAAAACCCCCGCGCCCTGCGCTTTGAAATTAGCGCAACCGGCCCTTTGTACGGTAAAAAATACCGGGAAGCCGAAGGATTGGCCCGGGCCCTCGAGGATCGGATTCTGCAAAAATATCGGCTCGAGCGCAGCCACTTTGCCTCACGCCAGGGGGATCGTCGCCTGATCCGCTTCCCGCTGACGGACTGGGGGGTGGAGGAAGCGCCAGAGGGGCTATGGGTGCGCTTCTTCCTGCCCAAAGGGGCCTACGCCACCGCTGTGCTGCGCGAGCTGATGAAAAGAAACCCCGAGGAAGGCGAGCTGGAAAGCGAGACAGAGGAATAGACCCTGCTTTTGCTGCGGGGGGGTCGCTCCAACTTGATATTGACACGCTCAACCTTTTGCTGCTACCCTAGCGGGCGGCCTGCAAGAGGTGGGCCAAAAATCGCAAAAGTGCCTTTAGTGGTTTCTTGGGCAGTTCGCTAAACTAAAACATATGTTTGAAAACCTCTCCCAGCGCATCCGTGCCGCAGTAGATAAGCTGCGTGGGCGGGGTCGTATCACGGAAGCCGACCTCAAAGCCACCTTGCGCGAAATCCGCATTTCGCTGCTGGATGCCGACGTCAACTTCGAGGTGGCGAAAAACTTCGTGAACAGGGTGCAGGAAAAAGCCCTAGGACAGGCCGTGCTGGAGAGCCTGACCCCGGCAGAGCAGATCCTCAGCGTGGTTTACCAGGAACTGGTGGAGATGCTGGGAGGAGAGGCCAAACAGCCCCTGCTCAAAAGCGAGGGCAACCTGTGGTTCATGGTGGGGTTGCAAGGTTCGGGTAAGACCACCACCTCGGGCAAGCTGGCCCATTTTTATAAGTCCAAAGGGCGACGCCCCTTGCTGGTGGCCGCCGACACCCAGCGGCCTGCGGCCCGCGAACAGCTTCGTATCCTGGGCGAGAAAATCGGGGTTCCGGTGCTGGAAGTGGCCGATGGAGAGCGCCCTGAGACCACCCGCACCCGCCTGCAGCAGCACCTGACCTTCGACTACCGCGATCTGGTGATCGTGGACACCGCCGGTCGTCTCCAGATTGACGAGACCCTGATGGACGAACTGGCCCAGCTCAAACAGATCCTGGGCCCCTCCGAAACCTTGCTGGTGGTGGATAGCATGACCGGCCAGGAGGCCCTGAATGTCTCCAAAGCCTTTGACGAGCGCATCGGGGTTACGGGCCTGGTTCTTACCAAGCTCGATGGCGACAGCCGGGGTGGCGCGGCGCTTTCGGCCCGGTATGTGACCGGCAAGCCCATCTACTTTGCGGGCGTTTCGGAGAAGATCGAGGGCCTCGAGCCCTTCTACCCCGACCGGCTGGCCCAGCGCATCCTGGGCATGGGCGACCTCCAGACCCTTCTGGAGCGGGCCAAGCAGGCCGAGCTCGAGGCGCCCCAGAAAGACCTCAAGGAGATCACCCTCGAGGACCTCATCAGCCAGATGCGCCAGCTGCGCAAGATGGGCAGCTTCAGCGAAATTCTGAGCATGATTCCAGGCATGTCCAGAATGCTGCCCCCTGGCTTTTCAGTGGATGAAAAGCAGATCAACCGCATGGAAGCCATTGTGCTCTCCATGACCCCCAAGGAGCGCCGTGACCCCCGTATCTTGAACGCCTCGCGCCGGAAGCGCATTGCCGCGGGTTCGGGCACTACGGTGCAGGAAGTCAACCGCCTCATCAAAACCTTTGAAGACGCCAAGCAGATGCTGAAAGCCCTGGCCAAACAACAGGCCAGAGGGGGACGGGGTTTGTTCAGGAGGTAGGTCTTGCGTCGCAGCAGGGGAGACCCCTGGCCTGCGGCTGACAATGCGGTGCTGGAAGTGCCGCTGTAGACACAAAAGGAGTAAAACATGACCAAGATTCGTCTGTCTCGTTTCGGTTCCAAAGGAAACCCCCACTACCGCATCGTGGTGGTGGACAGCCGCACCAAGCGCGATGGGGGCTACATTGAGCGCATTGGCTACTATGATCCCCGCAAGACCACCAAAGACTGGCTCAAGCTCGACCAGGAGCGCTTGCAGTACTGGTTGGGGGTGGGTGCCCAGCCCACCGATACCGTCAAGAAGCTCATCAAGCAGGCCAGCTCGCAGGCCTGATGTCCCGCAAAGCCTAAGGCTCGGAAACCAGGCTTTCGGCTTTGAGCTTCTGCCCTTAGGCTAGTAGGTATGAAAGACCTGGTTGAGTACCTGGCCAAGGCGGTTGTAGACCATCCGGCCTCTATTCGCGTGGACGAGCGTCGGGGCCGCGAGGGCCTGGTCTACTACATCGAGACCCACCCCGAGGACAAGGGTCGGATCATCGGGCGGCACGGTCGGGTCATCGAAAGCATCCGTACAGTGGTGTGCTCGTTTGCCAAGGGCCGCGTTTCGGTAGAAGTGCGTTGAACGCAGGGCTTCTGGTAGAACCCCCTCCACCTATGCGACGCATCGAAATTGGACGTATTGGAAAAGCCTATGGCATGGCAGGGGGCCTCAAGTTTCGTGGTGAGGCGGTGATTTTTGACCTCGAGCGGGTCTATCTCGAGGGCCTAGGTTACCGTGCGGTAGAGGCGGTTGAGGAGCAGGGCAAAGAGATAGTGCTGTACTTGGTGGGGGTGGGAAGCCGTCAGGAGGCTGAGCGGCTGGTTGGCCTGCGGGTTTACGCCGACCGGGAAGACCTGCCTGCGCTAGAGGAGGGCGAGTACTACTACTTCGAGCTGATCGGCAGGCCGGTTTTTGTGGATGGCCAGCCCTTTGGGGAGGTGGTTGACGTAGAAGATGGGGCCCAGGAGCGGCTCATCATCAAAGCCAGGGGCACTTCCCTGCGGGCTCAGAGCAAGACCTACATGGTACCCTTTCAGGCCCCATACGTCAGGGTCGAGCCCGACGGCATCCACATCGAGGCTATACCGGGTCTGCTCGAGTAGACCTGTCATGAAATACACTATCCTGACGCTGTTTCCTGACCTAATCCGCCCCTGGACGGAGGAATCTATCCTGCAGAAGGCCATCCAGAAGGGCTTGATTGATGTAGATATCCGCGACATCCGAGCCTACGCTGAAGACAAACACAAAACCGTAGACGACACCCCTTATGGCGGCGGGGCTGGTATGGTGATGCGGGTGGACGTGGTGGTACGGGCCATCGAGGCCACTGGGCCCGCCGACGAGGTCATCCTGCTCACCCCTGCCGGCCAGCCCCTCAACCAGCCGCTGGTAGAGGAACTTGCCCAAAAGTCGCACCTGGTGCTGGTTTGTGGGCGGTACGAAGGGATCGACGCCCGCGTGGAGCAGTTCGTGACCCGCGAGGTCTCGATTGGCGACTACGTGCTGATGGGTGGGGAGCTGGGCGCGCTGGTGATCCTGGAAGCCACCGCCCGCCTGCTGCCGGGGGTGATCAAGGAGGCCCAGAGCCACCAGCAGGACTCCTTCGCTACTGGGCTACTGGACTACCCCCACTACACCCGCCCCCCGGTGTTTCGTGGCCTGGCGGTGCCCGAAATTCTCACCTCGGGCCATCACGCCAAAATTGCCGAATGGCGGCGCAAGCAAGCCCTGAAGCGAACCAGAGCGCGCCGGCCCGACCTGCTGGAAAAAGCCGAGCTGACCCCAAAGGATCTGGCCTGGCTCGAGGAAAACGAGACTTGAGATGTGAAGATAGCGCGTCAAAAAACTTTGACAACGGCTATTCCGGCTGCTAGAATCACAACTTGCTGACAGTCCCGAGTATCTGCACTTAGTGGATACGCTCGAGGGCAACAATCCATGAACCTGCATGCTTGCTGGCAAGGCAACGGGCGCAGGTGCGGGTTCCGCTGGAGCGAGGAGAGAGACCATGAACCGCGGCGCGCTGCTGAAAGTGGTAGAGAAAAAGTACACCCGTACCGACATCCCCCAGTTCAAACCGGGCGATACCGTGCGGGTCAACTACAAGGTGGTCGAGGGCAACCGTACCCGTGTGCAGGCCTACGAAGGCGTGGTGATCAAAGTCAAGCGCAACGGCTTCAACAGCACCTTTACGGTACGCAAAATCTCCTTCAACGAAGGGGTGGAGCGTATTTTCCCCTTCAACTCGCCCCTCATTGAAAGCGTGCAGGTGGTGAGCCGGGGCAAGGTACGCCGGGCCAAACTGTACTACCTGCGTGAGCTGCGCGGTAAGGCGGCCCGCATCAAAGGTGACCGCAAGCGCCTCAACGAGGACGTGGAAGCCCGCGCTGCTGCCGCAAAGGAAGCAGCCGAGGCCAAGGCCGCTGCTAAGCTGGAGGCCGAGGCTGCGGCTCAGACCAGCGAAGCAGAGAGCAAGGAATAGCGCTTCATCATGAAGGCCGGGGAGGATATGACTCCTCGGCTATTTTTTGTGGGTGCGAGCCAAGTTTGAGCGGGTTTTGTGGCCCTAAGCGGCTTCAGCGAACAAGGCGACTTTGTAGACCTGGTGGCCCTACTTCCTATAAGCGGTGTGGTGGCGATTATCCGTCAGGGCGAGGCCCTGGTGCCCCACCCCAGAGGCCCTCGAGTCGGCTTTCTTGGCCAACTATACCGACCCCAGCGCGCTGGGGGAGACCGAGGCTTCTGGCCAGGGCTTGCTGGATATGCGACGAGGCCCCTAGATGAGCACGCTCACCGACTGATTGGTATGCACCCGCCGGATGGCTTGGGCCAGAAGGGGTGCGGTGTGCAGGATGGTATAGCCCAGGGCTGGGCTAAGCGCGATGGTATCGGTAAAGATCACCTCGCGGATGGCTGGGTGGGCCAGGTTTTCGTGGGCATTGCCCACCAGCACGGCGTGAGAAGCCATTACCACTACTTCAGGAGCCGCTCCTGCGGCCACCAGAGCTTCTACTCCGCGCCGAATGGTGCCTCCGGTGGAGATGATGTCATCGATAATGAGGGGGCGTTTGCCTGCCACGTCGCCAATCACATAGCTGACCTGGGTTTCTTGGGGGCCCGTGCGGCGTTTAGCCAGGATGGCCAGCGGCAGGTTCAGCCGCTCCGAGAGCCGTCGGGCTTGCTCGGCCCTCCCTGAGTCGGGTGAGACCACCACAGCGTTATCTGTTAGGCGCTGGTTTTCCAGGTACTCAGCAAAAAGCCGAACTGCCGAAAGCTCGTCTACCGGCTGATAAAAAAACCCTTGGATCTGCGGGGCATGCAGGTCTACAGTGATGACCCGGTGGATGCCCACGTGTTCCAGCAGACCTGCCACCAGGCGGGCTGTAATAGGCTCGCGGCCCAGGGTTTGCTTGTCCTGGCGGGCATAGCCAAAGTAAGGAATCACCGCGTTAATGCGTCCTGCACTGCTGCGACGTACAGCGTCGGCCAGGACCAGCAGCTCCATAAGGTTGTCGTTGACGGGGGGGGCAGTGGGCTGGATTAGGTAAACGTCGTCACCACGGATGCTCTCCAAAAGCCGTACCCGCACCTCACCGTCGGGGAAGCGCTCTACGGTGGCCTTTCCGAGTTTGACTCCCAGGGCTTTAGCCACCGCCTCGGCCAGAGGGCGGTTGGCGTTGCCACAAAAGAGTTTAACCTGCCCACCACTGCTGCGCTGCAGTTCCTCTAATGCTGCGGTGCGCTGCTCAGTCACAGAAATGCCCCCCATGCGACCTCCTCCTACCGACCACCTTAGTATACCCGGATGGCCACATGGCGGGGCCTCATAAGTGTTGTGGGGGCTTGTGCACGCTAAAATCAGGGGCTTCCCAAGGTGCAGTCTAGCTTTGGATAACCAGTTCTACGAGTGTGGCCAGGCGTTCTGAGGCGCCCTCCAAAAACGCTTCGAAGGCCAGGGGTGCGTCGCGGCCCGCTTGGTCGGTAATGGCCCTGAGCAGGGCCATGGGCATGCCCATACGTTTAGCTGTCCACAAAGCAGCGGCTCCTTCCATCTCCACGGCATCGGCAGCGAATGTTCGGCGCACCTCCTCGGCCTCGCCACGATGGGCCAGAAAGCGGTCGGCACTGGCGATACGGCCCAGGTAAATGGGTAGCTTCAGGGCCTGGGCTGTGCGCAGGACCTTGGAAGTAAGCCCTGGATCGGCAGGGATGAAGCGCTCGCCGGTGGCCAGCTCGCCCGGTGCGCGCCCAAAAGCGGTGATGTCTACGTCGTACTGCACAGCGTCTTGGGCCAGCACCAGATCCAGGGTTTTGAGGCTGGGGTTTAAGGCCCCAGCCGTGCCTACCCAGAAGGCCTGCGTGGGGTTGAAGCGCACCCAGGTATAAGCAACCGCAGCCGCCGCTGCGGCCTTGCCCACCCCGGCCTCGATGAGCACCACCGGGTGGCCCCCTAGCTGGCCCTGGTGGATGGCCCAGGGGCCATCTAAGGCCTCGTGTAGCCTGAGCTTGCGGCGCAGCACCCGGGCTTCGGCGCCTTCAGCGGCAAAGAGTGCGACTGTGGACATAGTTAGGCTGGCTTATGCGCACAACAAGGGCGTACTAGAGGTTTTATCCAGCGATCTCGACGGTCTCCTGAACGTGCAGATGGCTGCTCAACACCCGCTTGGCCCAGGCTTTCGCACCTTGGAGGTCATGATCACGGTAGTTGCCGCACTCGAGCTCGCTTACCCCCGGTACTGGCTCGGCGTGGTTCACCACGTCCTGTAGGGCAGCTTGGAAGGCTTCCAGTACCTTTTGCGGCCCCGGTTCGCCCAGCACCACCAGGTAAAACCCGGTGCGGCAGCCCATGGGCGAGATATCCACCACCCCCTCTAGGTGAGAACGAATGTACGTAGCCAGGAGGTGCTCGAGGGTATGGATGGCCCCGGTGCTCAGGGCCTCCTGGTTGGGCTGGGCCAGCCGCAGGTCGTACTTTTCAATTCGGTCGCCTTTGGGGGTTTCCTTTACCCCCGCCAAACGCACGTAAGGGGCCTTCACTTTTTGGTGGTCAAGGCGAAAAGACTCGGGCACAACCGGGGGTCTGGACATGAGGATAGTTTACTGCCTTGGGGGCTTGTTTTAACTCTTTAGCTTTTTCCACAGTTCTGGGGTCAGCAGCAAGAACACCGGGATCAGCTCGAGGCGCCCCGCCCACATCTGCACAATCAGGATTACCTTGGAGAGCGGTTCCAGCCCAGCGTAACTGCCCATCGGCCCCACCTCGCCCAGCCCCGGCCCGATGTTGCCTACTGCCTGGGCGCTGGCGGTAAAACCCACCACAAAGTTGTTCTCGAGCAAAGAAATCAGCAAGGCTCCAGCAGCCACCAGGGTCACATAGAGGGTAATGAAGGCTGCCACCGAGCGCATTACCTCCTCACCCAGGCTTTTGCTGCCCAGCCGAAGGGTGATGATGGCCTGGGGGTGCAACGAGCGTATCAGTTCCCGCCGCACGATGGCGCCCACCACCAGCAAGCGAACCACCTTGATGCCGCCTGCGCCCGAGCCTGCACAACCCCCCACAAACATGGCTGCAACCAGAATGGCCTGGGCTGCCGGAACCCACAGGGCAAAGTCGGCGCTGGCGTAGCCGGTGGTGGTGATGATGGAAGTTACGTTAAAGAAGGCATGCCGGATGGCATCGCCCCAGGCGTAGTCCATGTTTTGGCTATGGTGGGTTATAAGGAAGACGGCCAGCACCGAGCTAAAGGCCAGCACAATTAGCGCATAGGCCCGCAGTTCCACGTCCTTTAAGAGGGGTCGGGGGGTCAAGCGTGAAAAAAGCTTATATTGCAACACAAACCCCGCGCCACCCAAAAACATGAACAGGGTGCCGAACCACTGGGCCAGCGGGGTGTACTGTTCAAAACTGCGGGGGTTGGGGCTAAACCCAGCCGCAGGCAGGGTGGTGAGGGCATTGCAGATGGCTTCGAAGGGTGGGATGCCCGCAATCCAGTAACACAAAGCCGCCGCTAAGGTGAGGGCGGCGTAGACCTTGAGGATGCTTTGTGCTGCGGTGCGTAGCTGCGGGGTGAAGGGCTCCTTTTGCACCCCGGTACTCTCGGTGATGAAAAGTTGTCGTCCGGCCACCGCCAGATGGGCCAGCAAAGCCACTACCAGCACCAGAAAGCCCACCCCGCCAAACCATTGCATGAGGCTGCGCCAGAAGAACAGGCTGTAGCCAAACTGGGAGAAGTCGGACAGGGCGGTAGCCCCGGTGGTGGTGAAGCCCGACATGGCCTCAAATAAGGCATCCAGGTAGGACATGTTCCCTGAAATCCAGAAGGGTATGGCGCCCAGGGCAGGTACCAGCAGCCAGATCAGGGCTACGGAGAGCAAGGCTTCGGCCCGGCCTGGCTCATGCCTGGGGTTGCCCAGTCGATGGAACCCCCAGCCCAGCCCCAGCCCTACTACCGCGCCGGTCAGGAACCCCCAGGGCGACTCGCGCAGAACCAGCGAAAGGGCCTCGAGCCCCAGCATGACCACGCCCAGGGTCAGGTACACCACGCCCAGAAAATAGTAGGCAAAGCGCAGGTTTTCCAGCGGCCAGGGTTTCGCTCTTGCATTCATGCAAAACCGATGTCAGGCCCGCAAGCGGCGCCAGAGCTCGGGGGTAAACAGTGAAAATACCGCGATCAGCTCGATGCGGCCTGCCCACATCTGAAAAATCATCACCGCTTTGGAGATGGGGTGCAGGTTACCGTAGTGGGCCATGGGCCCCACCTCACCAAGGCCTGGCCCCACGTTGCCGATGGCGGCTGCCGAGGCGGTGAAGGCCACCACGAAGTCTTCTTCCAGTATGCCCATTACCAGCGCTCCTAGGGCAAAAAGGCCTGCATACAGGGTGATGAAGGCTGCTACCGAGCGCACCACATCCTCAGCGATGTTTTTGTCGCCCACCCGCAAAGGCAGCACTGCCTGGGGGTGTAGGGCGCGCTGCAGTTCCCGCCGCACCAGGGCAGCAACAATCAGCCAGCGGATCACCTTAATGCTGCCCCCCACGCTGCCAGCGCTACCCCCAACAAACATCAGCATGACCAGCAGGGTTTGGGCCGGGATGACCCACTGGGCAAAGTCGGCGGAGGCAAAGCCGGTGCCGGTGATGATGGAGGTGGTCTGGAAGAAGGCGTGGCGCAGGGCGGGCTCGAGGGCGTAGTCGTGGTGAAAGAACAGCACGCCGGCCATGGCCAGCCCCACCGTGAGCACGATCAGGGCGTAGGCCCGAAACTCGGGGTCGCGCAGGGGGGCGCTGTACTCGCGGCCAAAAATGGCCCGGTATTGCAACAGTAGGTTAACCCCGGTGAGGAACATCACCCCCGCTGCAATCCACTGGGTGAGGGGGGCGTAGCCGGCAAAGCTTTGCGGGTTGGGACTAAAACCACCGGCGGAGACGCTGGAGAAGGTGTTGGCAATGGCCTCGAAGACCGGTACTCCGGTCAGCAGGTACGCGGTCAGGGTGAGCAGGGTGAGCAGCAGGTAGACCCGCAGAATGTAGTAGGCGGTCTGGCGCAGCTTGGGGGTGAGCTGCTGTTTTTGTACCCCGGTGGTCTCGGCAAAAAACATCTGGCGCCCGGCCAGCGCCAGGTGGGGTAGCACCACGATAAACAGCAGCAGAATGCCCATCCCGCCAAACCATTGGCTCAGGCTGCGCCAGAAAAAAAGCCCGTAGCTGAACTGGTCGAAGTTTGCCAGGATGGTGGCCCCGGTGGTGCTGAAGCCCGAGGTGGCCTCGAATAGGGCGTCCAGGTAGCTCAGGCCCCCCGAGATCCAGAACGGGATGGCGCCCAGGATGGGAACCATCATCCACAGCCCGGCCACCGTCAGCAGGGCCTCGGCCCGGCGGGGTTCGGCCTGGGGGCTTCCCAGCTGGCGTAGCACCAGGCCCAGACCCAGCCCGACAGCCGCCCCCACAAAAAAGCCCAGGGCATCTTCTCCCAGCAGCCAGTCGGTCAGCCCCAGCAGCCCCATCATGGCCCCCAGCGCGATGTAAACGGTTCCGGTCATGTAGGTAGCGACCGGGATGGGGTTGACCGATTGTGCTTTAGCGAACCTGGGCCAGGACTTCATCGGCAACCTGCCGGTCGGTAAGAACCAGAAGTTTGTCGCCGCCGGTGACCGCCAGCGTAGGGGCTCGTAGGTAAACCTTTTTACCGCGCTCGAGGGCCACCGCAATAGCTCCTTTGGGAAGCGATAATTTTTCGAAAGGGATTTCGCGGAATCCAGACGGAAGCTCAAACTCCAGCAGCTCAACCTTGTCTTCGAACAGGGCCAGGTGGTCCACGTTGTCGGGGGCTATCCAGTCTATTACCTCGCGCACCGCTGCTGCGCGGGGGGTAAGGGGGATGTCAATGCCCACATACTCGAACAGGCGTCGGTTCTCGCCCCGGTTGACCCGGGTGATGACCTTGGCTACCCCTACCTGCTTGGCCAGAAGTGAAACCAGCAGGTTTTTCTCGTCGTTTTCGGTCACCGCCACCATCACGTCCATGCGGTCGAGGCCCTCCGACTCCAAGAGCGCAAGGTCGGTGCCATCCCCCTCGAGCACCAGCGCCCCCGGCAGGTGCTCGGCCAGCCAGGCGCAGCGGTCGGGGTTTTGATCGATGACGGTGACCTCGAGGCGGTGCTTCAGCAGCTCCTGTGCGACCATGAAGCCCACACTACCGCCCCCCACCACCATCACCCGCCGCACCCGCTCACGGGGGGCAAAGCAGGCCTGGATGGCATCGAAGCCCTGGGGGGTGGCCATAAAGAAGATACGGTCCTCGGGCTCGAGGGCCAGCTGATTGAACTCGGGATCGGTGGCGGCAACAAAACGACCCCTACGCAGGATGCCTGCCAGCAGGCTGCCGGGGGGCCAGTCCAGCAAGACCAGCTGCTTGCCAATGTAGGGGCCACCCTCCCGCACCTGGTACTCCACGAAGCGCAGCCGACCTCCTGCCAGCAGCTCGGTGTCCACAGCACCGGGGATTCGAATCACCTCCACAATTTCCTTGGCCAGCGAGCGCTGGGGCCAGAAGACCTGGTCAATGCGGGTGCCCAAAATTTCTACCGTGCGCGGATCGGTCAGGATGTCTACGTAGGATTGCTTCCCCACAAAACACAGGGTTTCCCTGGCCCCCAAACCCTTGGCCAGCATGCAGGCAATCAGGTTGACCTCATCCCAGTTGGTGCTTGCGATAAAGGTGTCGCACAGGTCTACCTTGGCTTCGCACAGAATCTCTGGATCGGTGACGCTGCCGATTACCACCTGCACGTCCAAGCCCCCCAGCCGCTCTTTGGCCTCGGGATTGGTGTCTACCACCACCAGGTCGTGCTGGGTGTGTAGGGCTTTGGCGATCTGCGAGCCGATCTCGCCGCCGCCAGCAATCACGATGTACATGGCCGGTTCCTTTCCGCGTAACGGGCGCCGGCTGCCTGCAGAAGACCCCTCAGGAGGCCTGTCTCGCTGCAATCGTGCACCCTAAAGGCTGAGGGATTGTGTGCTGCCCTCAAGGCAAGGGCGCTGAAGATGGGAGAAGCGACGGGGTTGTCTTTGTGCTGCTTGTCCAAACCCGAACCGAGTTGCGAAGGTTTCATATCCCTGACTTGGTTTAGCTTACACCCGCAGGGTTTCTGTAGCTATGTTCCCCACCGGTGGAACCCCCGGTTTCCAGGCCACCCGCCCCACCATCTCGCCGTGCAGGTCATAGGCTTCGGCCTGGGTAATCCGAACCCGGATGATCTCGCCGATTTTGACGGTGCCGTCGGTCTCGACATACACCAGCCCGTCAATCCCGGGGGCGTCGTATTTGGAGCGCCCCACCACCTGGCCGGGCAGCTCGCCGTACTCGTCCACGATGACCTCGAGGGTCTGCCCCAGCCGGGCTTGGTTTTTCTCCAGGCTAATCTGCTGCTGCAAAGCCATTAGGCGCTCCCGGCGCTCTTCCTTGACTTCCTGGGGTACAGCTCCCGGCAGGGCGTTGGCCTCGGCCCCTTCGACTTCAGAGTAGGTAAAGCAACCCACCCGGTCCAGCTTAGCTTCGGCGATGAAGTCCAGCAGCAGGGCAAAATCTTCCTCGGTTTCGCCGGGGAAGCCCACGATAAAGCTCGAACGGATGGCCAGATCAGGTGCTACGGAGCGCCATTCCTGCAGGGTTTTGAGGTGGCTCTCGGCGCCGCCGGGGCGGCGCATGGCCCGCAAAATCCTAGGGCTGGCGTGCTGAAGGGGTACATCCAGGTAGGGCAACAGCTTGCCCTCGGCCATGAGTGGGATAAGTTCGCGCACGTGAGGATAGGGATACACATAGTGCAGCCGCAGCCAGGCCCCCAGGCCGGCCAGCTCGTTCGCCAGATCTACCAGGTGGGCCCGCACCGGCCTGCCCGCGTACTCACTCGTGCGGTGGCGAATGTCCACCCCATAGGCGGAGGTATCTTGTGCGATGATAAGCAGCTCTTTGCTGCCGGTAGCCACCAAGCGGGCAGCCTCGAAGAGGATATCGGCGGCGTCGCGACTTTTTTGCGGGCCGCGCAACTTGGGAATGATGCAGAAACTGCACTTATGGTTGCAGCCCTCAGCGATCTTCAAGTAAGCATAGTGGCGGGGGGTAAGCTTGACCTGTGGAGGAAGCAAGGCCGTGAAGGGGTTCTGGTCCAGCGGAATCACCCGCTGTACCGCGGCCAGCACTCGGTCTACTTCGCCGGGGCCGGTGACCTCGAGCACCTGTGGGTGGGCCTGCTGGATGAGCTCGGGCCGCGCCCCCAGGCAACCGGTTACAATCACCTTGCCGTTTTCCGCGAGGGCTTCGCCGATGGCCGAAAGCGACTCCTCTACCGCAGGGGTGATGAAGCCGCAGGTGTTCACCACCACCACATCGGCCTCCTGATAGGTGGGGACAGTCTCGTACCCCTGCGCCCGCAGGCGGGAGAGGATCTGCTCTGAATCAACCAGGGCCTTCGGACAGCCTAGACTTACAAACCCAACCTTACCTGACATTCGCTCTCCCGTGCGCGTTTAGCGACAACAGTGTCGAGTATAGCAGGTTTGCAACAGTCTGGTTGTTATTGCTATCGCTCGAAGCGCTGGGTGACCACCTGGCCCACATTGCCCATGCGACCTTGATCCTGGCCGTTCACAAATGCCCGCACCGCGCCGGCGTTGCCGACCCGCACCACCACCGGGAGGGGATAGCTGAGCTGGGTTCCGCTGGGTACGGTGCCTTCGTAGAGCTGCCGACCCGTGCGGGCATCGGTCACGCGTATCCAGCTGGTGCCCTCAAACCTTAGCACCAGTCCGCTGCTGGGGCTGGCTGGATCGGCGGGAGGGGTGGGCTGGGGGGCCGGGGTGAGGGCGAGGCTCAGGTTACGGTCGCTTTGCAATGTGACCACCTGCTCGTACGTTAGGTAACCGGGCGCTTCGATGCGGAGGGTGCGCTCACCGCCCTCTACGCGGGCCTCGAGGGGGGCCTGTCCCAGCAAGAAGCCGTCCAGGTAGACCCTTGCCCCGGCGGGTTGGGTGGCTATGCGTAGGCTCACCTGTCGCGGAGGAGGCACAGGCGGGGCTGAGGGGGTGGGTGCGGGTGTGGCGGCAGGGCGGTTCAGGGCCAGGTACCCCCACCAGCCCAGCAGTCCCAGCAGTAAGGCCGTGGGGATGACCCAGAGCCAAGGCCGCCTGGCGCGTACATAGCCAGGGGCGGTTTGGGTTGGGGCAGATGGGGGCATATCGGTGGGGTACAGGGCCAGCAGAGGAGCAGGGTCTAGACCCAGCAGCTGGGCGTAGCGCCTGAGATAGCCTCGAGCCAGTGGAGCTTCAGGGAGTTCATCAAAACGACAGTCTTCCAGGGCCTCCAGGATAGCCCGGCGTACCTTGAGGAACTCTGCCGCCTGGGAAATTTCTAAACCCCTAGCCTCGCGGGCTTCTTTTAGGCGCCTGCCCAGCTCGCACATCTAGCTTCATTCTATGCCACTAGGTATGAAGTGCATACTGGTGCTCGCAGGCTAGCTATGGGAGAGGGCCAGGGCAATCTGGGTTGCTAGACGGGCGTTTTCCACCAACAAGCGCAGATTTACCTTATCGCTCTGGCCTCCGCTCAGCTCGGATATGCGCCGGAGTAGGAAGGGCGTCAGGGCCTTGCCAGTTACCCCTAGCCGGGCGGCCTCCTGGGTGGCTTGCTCTACCCAGCGCTGTACCTGGGCAAAGTCCAGACCTTCAGAGACGGGGTTGAGCACCAGGTTGGCCCCTGGCAGCTCCAGTTCCCGGGCAGCCCGAAAGACACGGGCAGCCTCCTGGGGGGACTCAACCCGAACCGGCAGCAGGTAGGGGCTGGTAGGGCTGTGAAAGGCGGGAAGGTAGTGGGTTTTGTAGCCCAGCAGGGCTACCCCTAGTGACTCGAGCCGTTCTAAAGTGGCAGCCAGGTCGAGGATGCTTTTAGGGCCTGCTGAGACCAGCATAATGGGGGTGCGGGAGAGCACCAGCAGATCCGCCGACTCGTCGTAGGGGTGAGGGTGTACCCCGCCAATCCCGCCAGTGGCGAACACCTGGATGCCCACCTTATGGGCCAGAAAGGCAGTGGCAGCCACGGTGGTACCAGCGTTTTTACCCTGGGCCACAAGTGCCCCCAGATTCCAGAGGCTGGCCTTTTCAGCGTTTTCGGCGTTGGCGATGGCCTCTAGTTCATCCGGGGTTAGGCCCACCACTACCTCCCCTTTCAAGATGGCGATGGTCGCAGGGATGCCCCCTGCTTGCCGTACGGTGTCCTCGAGCCTGCGGGCGAGCTCGAGGTTTACGGGGCGGGGCAGGCCATGGGTGATGACGGTGGACTCCAGAGCCACCACGGCCTGGCGGGTTTGCAAGGCTTGGGCGACATCGGGGTGTACGCGCATGCCAACAGCATAAGGCAGAGGTAGGAAGCCGGGCCTTGGTTGGTTTGCTGGTGGCCGGGCGGGTCCCTTCCAAGCGGGTTAGCGAATTGCACCGGAAACCCCAGTCGGTTTTTCTTGGGTATGCCATCCTGCCCCTATGGCGCGATGGCTCATGCTGGCCCTTCTGGCTTTTTTGGTGTTTTTGGGACTGGCTGGCTGGGTGGCCTATGCTTTTCTGATCCGTCCGGCCCAGGCCCTGGTCAGCGAGTTTCAGCAGATCATCGCCTTGGACAAAAGCGTTGAGCGACGGGAGGCATACACACCCCCTGCCCAGGCACAGCTAAGCCCTGAACAGCTGCAGCGCTTCTTACAGGTGCAGCGCGATGTAAAGCGTCAGCTCGGGGAGCGCTACCAGCGGTTGGAGGCCCGGCTCAACCAGTTAGCCAGCCAGCAGCTTGGAAGACCAGTGCTGGACTACCGCGCGGCCTTGGACCTGTTCCGCGAAGGGAGCTCGCTGGTGCTCGAGGCTAAAAAGGTTCAAGTTCAGGCGCTCAACCAGCATAACTTCTCCCTCGAGGAGTACGCCTGGGTAAAAGCCCAGGTGTATGCCGCCCTCGGCTATGGCCTGCCCCGCCTAAACCCTCAGGAGATCCTGCGCCAGATTGAGGCTAGGGACTTCAACCCCAAACTGGAGCTGTTCAAACCCGAGGCCCCCACGGCCAACGTGCGGCTGGTGGAGCCCTACCGCGATGAGCTGACGAGCTACTACCCCTTCACCTGGTTCGGGCTATAGCCTGGAATAATCCAGGCCCCATAAGCGCCTGGAAAAAGAGGCCATAGGCTCGCTTCGCTGCTGTATTCCAGCACCTGGCTCGGCTGCCCTAGCCCAACCCCCAGGCCCTGCCTCAAACCACTTGGCAGTGAGAATCGGTTGATGGCGACTTAAAGAGCTTTTAGGTCCTCGGGACCCGTCTAGCAGACCGAGTCGCTGGGTTTGGGATTCGACAGCCCAAACCAAGGGCGCAGCCACAACCCAGCCCCGCTGCCCAGCAGGGCCATTGCCAGCCAAACCCAGCCGTGCAGGCTGAAGGAGGCCACCCCGCCGATGTAAGCGCCGATGTTGCAGCCATAAGCCAGCCGCGCCCCGTAGCCCATCAGTACGCCGCCAACCACCGCTGCTAGAAACAGCCTCCAGCCAAGGGGGGGGTTTTTGCCGAACACCCCGGCAGCGGCTGCGCTTAGCAAAGCCCCCAGTAAGATGCCCAGGTTGGTCAGCGCGGTGGGGTGGCTTAGGGGTGAGAGCCCCAGAGGTGACTGACCGTTCCAGAAAGCCCAGAACGCGGGCTGGGCCAGCCCCAGGAACTCCACTGCCTGCGAACCCCACAGGGTCAGGCTGTAAGTGACGCCCCAGGGGCGCCCGCTTACGTAGAGCACCGCTGCGTTAAGCACGCCCAGTACCAGGGCAGCTACCCACAGTGGCCAGGTGCCGCGCAGCACCCGGGCCCAGCCCTTAGACCCCTGGGGCTGGAACATGGGTGGAGGCCGCCGCTTGCGGATGACCCACTCGGCCAGGAGGGCCAATCCCCCGACCACTCCAAGCGTCAGCGCCAGGGCCCCCCACAGCCCAAAGCGCTCGGCCAGCGAGATGGGCGGCAGGCTGCCCACCGCCCCTGGCCCTGAGCTCCAGAACTCGAAGTTCCAGGCTCCCAGCACCGAGCCCGCCATAAAGCTCACCAGGGCG
>Ga0209691_1000710_pt1 | contig 22225 bp, 14 predicted proteins | sample YNPMSBMetaG_FD_187120 | JGI IMG/M metagenome (GOLD analysis project Ga0209691, IMG submission 187120) | Anoxygenic and chlorotrophic microbial mat microbial communities from Yellowstone National Park, USA - YNP MS-B MetaG (SPAdes) (version 2) ... | reverse complement strand
CTGCTCGCCCGATCCTGGCCGACTACGTGATGTGGTACCAGCCCGACACGTTCGACGGCGGCAAGACCTTCGACGTGCCGGCTGCCGGCCCGTACCACTCCGATGACCCGGCCACTATCCAACACCACCTCGCGCTGGCCAAGCGTGCCTGCCTGGATGGGTTCGCCACGCACTGGTTCGGCCTGAGCGAGCCGCGCACCACGCGCAACTTCCAACAATTGCTCGCTGCGTCCGAGGGCAGCGACCTGCGCCACGCGGTCGTCTTGCTGGAGAACAACCTGCCTGGGATCACCGAGCAGCACCTCATCGAATCGCTGCGCTTCGCGCTGGAGCAGTGGGCGACGCACCCGAATTACCTGAAGATGAACGGCCGGCCGGTGATCTTCTTCGAGGGCATGACCCGGCCCTGGCGGGGCGTCGAGGCAGCCAGGGCGGCCTGGGCGCGCATTCGCGCGGCCGTTGACCCTCAGCGCCGCGCGATCTGGTTCGCCGAAGGGCTATCGCCGGCTTTCAACCCGCTGTTCGATGGGCTATATGTCTACCGGATAGATCACAAGAACGCCCCGCGGAGCTGGCTGAAGCAGCCGGCATTGGCCGCCCGCCTGCGCAAGGTTGAGCAACAGGCCGGGGTCAAGCTCTACTTCGCCGATACCATTGCGCCGGGCTTCGACGACACCCGCTCACACACGGTGCAAGCGACCGACGTGCGGACGCCCTCGCCGGCCTTCGCCCGCGACCGCGCCAACGGCGCGTATTACCGCGACACCTTCAGCGTCACGCCCAGAACCGGCGGCGACTTGCTGCTGGTGAAGAGCTTCAACGAGTGGATCGAGGGCACGGCCATCGAGCCGGGGCGCACGTATGGCGACCTGTACTTAGACTTGACCTGCGAGCTCAGCGCTGCCTATCGCCGCCAGACGGCGACGCAGGAGGGACGGCGATGACCACGCTCGAGCGCCGCGCCACCGACGCCGGGCCGCGCTGGCTGCTCGATGGACAGCGGCTGCCGGCGTCCTTTACCCTGGCCGACCTGCTGCAGCGCCAGGCCGAGGAGATCCCGGCCTGGCTGGCCGGCTACGCACGCGAGCCGGCGCCGTCTGACGCGGACTGGCCCGTCCTGCCGCCGATCGAACCAATGCACGAAGTATGGGCATGTGGCGTCACCTACCTGCGCAGCCGTGACGCGCGCAAAGCAGAATCATCAGCGGCTGATGTATATGAGCGGGTCTATGAGGCCGAGCGGCCCGAGCTATTCCTCAAAGCGATCGGCTGGCGCGTGGTCACCAGCGGGCAAACCGTGCGCGTCCGCGCCGACAGCGCCTGGAACGTGCCGGAGCCAGAGCTGACGCTGGTGATCAATGCCCATGGCGAGATCGTCGGCTACACCGCTGGGGACGACCTCTCGTCACGGGACATCGAGGGCGAGAACCCGCTCTACCTGCCGCAGGCCAAGATCTACACCGGCGCTTGCGCGCTCGGCCCGCAGCTCGTGCTGGCCGGCGCGAATGCCATGCGCCACCTGCCGATCGCGCTGACGATCGAGCGCCAAGGGGAGGCGATATTCGCCGGCACGACCAGCGTTGACCGCATGAAGCGCCGGTTGGAGGAGCTGGTCGGCTACCTCTTCCGCGAGCTTGACTTTCCCTCCGGCGTCTTTCTCATGACCGGCACGGGCATTGTGCCGCCGGAGCATTTCTCCCTGCGCAGCGGCGATCGGATCGTGATCAGCGTCGGCCAGGTCACCCTTGAGAACGTCGTCGCCTAGGCGCTCACCAGACGCTGATCTCCAGCATCCGCTCTTCGTAGAACCAACACATGGCGCGCCGAAAGTCTTCTTTGTCGGCGTTGCTCAGGAGCAGGTCATGGATGACTGGATCAGCAGCAGCCAGCTCGTGCGCCAGGTCTGCTTTGCGCGCTCCGCTGGGGACTCTATGACAATGCGCAAGCAGGCTGGGCCAGTCGCGGTTGAAGCCGTGCCGCCAAGCCATCAACAGGCGCTGATGGTTGACGGTGTAGCGCTCTTCTAGGTTAGTGTCGGGGTTGACCCAGCACAGGACCACCTCGCCGCCCACGGGCACAGGCCGGCGGATGGCGTTCAGGCCGTCCTTGACCAGCCGCGCACAGCTCTGGCGCACGAGCTTGCACGTCTCCGGCAGGATCCTCCCACGGTCGAGGAGGAAATCGTAGAGCGCGCGCACGAGCCGGATCACGCGCCGCCGCTCGGCCATCGAGCCGAGGCGCGAGGGCGCGAGGTCTAGGTAATCTCGGGCCAGCTCACCGATGTGATAGCCACACAGGTCGTCTAGCGATGTGATCTCATAGGCGAACTGACTGGTGAAGTTCAGAAAGGCTTCAATCCCCGCCCACGTCGAGAGCAAGTTGCGTCCCTGGCGATGCACCTGGTGCAAGAAGTCAACAACGTCCTCAAAGCTGAGGAGCGGCTCTTCGCTTGCTTCGTCGTAATACAGGCGAGCCAGGAAGAGCGCGTCGCTCAGCGCATCATCTCCCGTCGCCGGCACGTCATCGCCGCCTTCGGCGATCAGCTCAGCCAGCGCGCGTTGCAACGGCGCACGCAGCTCGGCCGGGATCACGGCCACCTTGAGCCAGCGCCTGCGCCGGCTGCCCGCGTCCACCAGGCCGCGCCCGATGAACAACAACGCACAACGGCACAGCCCACCCAAACAGGATTTGGGCGGCTGTTGGTCCCAGAACCAGCCATCGCTGTCCATGCGGCCAAACTCTTTGGTCAGCTCAGCGAGGCGCATCCATCCGCCGTTATCCACAACTCGCTTCAGCGCGCGACGCGCACGCAGGGGCAGTTGGGCCACGCAGCGCCGCAGCGCCCCCGGATCGGTCAATGCGTCGCTGAGCGCATTCAGCTTAGCGCTCCGGCTGTGCTGGTCAATTTGATGCGCCTGGCAGGCGGCCTCAAGCCAAGGCGACGGCAATTTAGCCAGCGCCTCCGCCAGAGAAAGGTGAACTGAGATGGTCTGATTTTGCGCTGCTTTGCGCCGGCTCTCATCATCCGCCGTCACCCCCCGCGCGCCACTCCAGAGGGCGGCATCCTCTTCCGGCGGGCCGCCGCAGGGATCACCATCGTCCCAGTCGCCATCGCCAAACTCACGTCCGCTACCCATGTTCATCTCTCGTGCTCCTCTTTGTTGATAAATGTTCACATCTCGCTTGCCTTGGCCTGCATTCGTTGACGATACACGTTCACGCGATTGACCACCGCCTCGCTGCCGAACAGCGCCCAGATCGCCAAGCCGAGCAGGACAAACAGCGGCGTGATCAGCAGCGACAACGCCATCAGCAGCCCAACGATGACCAAGATCACCAGGGTGAACAGCGGGTGCGCGCCGACGATCAGGATGGCGTTGCGCAGGGCCACCCGCCAACGGCGATCCTGCTGCTCAAAATAAAACGGGACGACATAGAAGTTGGCCGCCAGCCAGAGCAGCAGAGCGGCCAACCAAGCGCCCTGAACCCAGGACGCCCACGTTGCTCCCGCAAACGCCGCCCCATACCACCATAGGTTGAGCAACAGCAACGCGGTGAAGACCAGCGCAGCGAGCGCATATAGCCAAGCTTTGGCGAAGTGCGCCCGGAAGGCGGCGAAGTAATGCTCCCAAGAGATGGCATAGTCGTTGGCGATTCGGTTGCACACCGCGTAGAGCGCCATCACCGCCGGCGGCCCGGGGATCACCACGGCCAGGCACAACAGGGTGAACAGGTTCATAAAGACCAGGTTAAACATCTCGCCCCACAGGTCCTTGAGCGCCTTGACCGCCACCCGCAGTCCCTCGACCATGGACTGGATTGTAATCGCTACAGCACGCTCACCGGATCCACGTCCACCAGGAAGCCCTCCGGGACCTTCAGATCGGCCAGCAGGGCGCGCGGGTCATGGGTGCGGACCAGCACCTGCCAGCGATAGCGGCGCTGCTGGCGCGCGAAGTAAGCCGCCGCCGGGCCAATCACGCCCACCTGATGCGCCGAGCGGCGGATGGCGACGGCCAGCGCCTCGCAGGCGCGCTGCGCAGCCTGGCTGTCCGCGTCCGCATACTCAAAACGGACCAAGCGGACGAAAGGGGGCAGGTGGATGAGCCTGCGCTGCGCCATCTCCGCGCGTATGAACCCCTCAACGTCGTGCCGGGCGGCAAAGGTGACGGCCGGATGTTCCGGGTTATACGTCTGGACGATCACGCGGCCCGGCAGCAGGCTGCGGCCGGCGCGCCCGGCCACCTGCAAAAGCAGATTAAATACCCGCTCGGCGGCCCGGAAATCCGGCAGGAACAGCCCGACATCGGCCAACACCACCCCGACCAGCGTCACCAACGGCAGGTCTAGTCCTTTGGCGATCATCTGCGTGCCCACCAGCACGTCGGCTTGCTGCTTCACGAAGCGCTGGAGGAACTGCTCGCCGCTGCCGGCGGCGTCGCGATCCCAGCGCACCACGCGCGCGCCCGGAAAGCGCTCCAGGATGGCCTGCTCGACTTTCTGGGTGCCGATGCCGAAGAAGCGGATGCGCGGGCTGCTACAGGCCGGGCAGCGGTCGGGCAAGGGCACGGAGCGATTGCACTGATGGCACTTCAGATGGGGGCGAATAGCGGCCTGCGCCGGCGCATGATAGGTGAGCGGCGTGTCGTCGTCGGGACAGCGCAGGACGTGGCCGCAGTCGCGGCAGACCACGCTGGACGCCACGCCGCGCCGGTTGAGGAAGAGGATGGCCTGTTCGCCACGCCGCAGCGTCTCGCCCAGGGCCTGGGCCAACGCTTGGCTGAAGATGCCGGTGTTGCCGGCGCGCAGCTCAGCCCGCATGTCCACGACGTGCACCTCCGGCAGCGGCTGATAGGCCACTGCCTCGGCCTCCGGTTGCGCCACTGCGCGCACCCCCAGCCGCGCCTCTTGATCGCTCAGCCGGCGAATGTGCGCCCGCACGCGGTTGGGCAGCTCCAGATACTTCAGGCGCGGCGGCGGGCCATCCGCTGCGGGCATCGCCATCTGCCACGCTTCCAGGGAGGGCGTGGCGCTGCCGAAGATCAGCGTCGCGCCGGCCAGTTCGCTGTAGCGCAGCGCAACCCGCCGCGCGTCGTAACACGGCGCGACCGTCTGCTTATAAGAAGGATCGTGCTCCTCGTCCAGCACGATTAGGCCGGGGTCGGGCAGCGGAGCGAAGAGCGCCGAGCGCGCGCCGACCACGATCGGCAGCGCGCCAGCCCGGATGCGCCGCCAGGTGTCGTAGCGCTCACCGGGCTTCAGCCGGCTATGGATGAGCGCCACCTGGCCCGGAAAGCGCTCCAAGAAACGGCGGGCCGTCTGCGGCGTCAGCGAGATCTCCGGCACCAGGATGATCGCCCCGCGCCCCCGCGCGAGCGCAGCCTCGGCCGCGCGCAGGTAGATCTCGGTCTTACCTGAGCCGGTGACCCCGCGCAGCAGGAATTGGCCGGGGTGCTCCGCGCTGCAGAGGCTGCCCGCGATCGCCTCCCAAACGCGCTGCTGGTCGGCGGTGAGCGGCGGCGCAGCCTTTGGCACGTAGTCCACGTCGGCCAGCGGGTCGCGCCAGCGCTCAACATCGCCAAGGATGATATAGCCCCGTCCGGCCAGCCAGGATAGGTCGGCGCGGGTCGCGCCGGTCTCGGCCATCACCCACTCGGCCCTGGCCAGCCCGCGGTGCGCGCGCAGATAGCGCAGCACCGCAGCGCGCCGCGCGCGCGTCGGCGCGCGCAGCCCTCGGTCGTTCAGCAAACCCTCGATGTGCGCCGACAGCGCTTCCTCCGACATGGCGAGCTGGATCAGGGTCGCCCGCTGCGGCTGAACGCGAGGCAGCTCGACGGTGGGCGCGCGCGCCACCAAGCCGGCGGCCAACAGCGCCTTCAGCGCCCTGCGCCACTCGGCCACGCCGCGCATCCTGCGCGCCAGCTTGGACATGACCAGCGGCCCATGCGCGCGCAGCACGCCCAGGACGCGCGCGCGGGGGTCATCGTCCGGATAGGCAGCGCGCATCCCGGCCTCGCTCAGGCGAAAGACATACGCTGACTTGGGCGTAAGGCCGGGCGGCACCATCAGCGCGCAGCAGCGACCCAACGGCGCGTAATACTCCTCGGCGATCCAGCCCGCCAGCGCCAGTTGGTGGCGGTTCAGGACCGGCTGTTCGTCCAACAAGCGATGGATCGGCTTGAGCGGAATGTTGGGGGCGCTGCTTTCGTCCACCCTCCAGATCACCCCGCTCACCAAGCGCGTTTGAAGCGGGACGAGAACAAGCGAGCCGGCGGTCACGCGGTCGGCCATCGCCGCCGGCACCGCGTAGCTGAGCAGATCAGGGACTGTCTGCGAGAGGATGGCGACTTGAGCGTAGCGCGGAGACATCTCAGCGCGCGCAGCGAAAGCCGACATCGCGGTGGGCGCTGCCAGGGTCGTCCTTGATCCGACGGGTGGTTCGCAGGTCCTGCGGTGGGTTGGTGAAGCTGCCGCCGCGGATCACCCGCTGATCGGCCTGGGCCGGGCCTTGCGGGTTATCGTCCTGGCCCTGGGCGTAGTAGTCGGGGCGATACCAGTCGTTGACCCACTCCCAGACGTTGCCGGCCATGTCGTACGCGCCAAACGGGCTGAGATTGCCCAAGGCAGAGCCGACCGGCGCCGTGTCGTCCGGGCCGGGGACGCGCGCCGGGTCGAAGTCGTTCCCCCAGGGATATAAGCGCCCATCCCCGCCGCGCGCGGCGTATTCCCACTCGGCCTCCGTGGGCAGGCGCTTGCCAAGCCAGCGGCAATACTTATCGGCGTCCCACCACGAGACATAGCGCACCGGATGGTCGAAGCGTGCGCCGACCTCGTCAACCCGCCAGGTCTCGTGCCAGGGCCGGCCGGCCTGCTCGGCGAGGGTTCTGTAGTTGGTCGCTTGGACGAAGGCGCGAAACTCACCCACCGTGACCTCGTAGCGGTCTATCTCGAAGCCGGGCATGCGCACCAGGCGGGCCGGGCGCTCGTCGTCGTTGCCGGCGTCGTTGCCCATGACGAACGCGCCAGCCGGCACCTGGATCATCGAGCCGAGCGGCCCAGCGGCGCCGCGCACGGCCAGGGTGAGCGGCGCGCTGCGCCAGCGCTGGCCGGCGCGGTCGGCAGCCTGGGCGACGATGGCGAAATCGCCGTCTGCGTCCGGTTGCCAGCGCAGGACGGTGTTCAGGCTGGGTGCGCCGCTGACCGCGCGTTCAGCCACGCGCCGGCCGTCGAGGAGCAACTCGATGCTCGTCACGCCGTTTGGGCCTGCGGCATGAATGGCAAAGAAGAGCGGTCGGCCGGCGCGCACGACCTTCGCCGGCCCCGCCGGCGACAGGATCTCGATGACCTGCGCGGAGGGCGCGGAACTGACCTGCACGAGGGCTGCCGCGCCCAAGAGCGCAGCGCTGGCGACGAGCAGAAGGCGAGGAATGCGCTTCATAGCAGGCTGGGCTGCTGGGCCGGCGGCGTGTAAGGAATGTTAAGGTGTTCGTAGGCGCGCTGGGTCGCCACGCGCCCGCGCGGTGTGCGGTCCAGAAAGCCGAGCTGAAGCAGGTATGGCTCCACCACGTCCATGATGGTGTCGCTCTCCTCGCTCAGGCTTGCCCCCAAGGTCTCCAGCCCCACCGGCCCGCCGTTGAACTTCTCGATGATCGTCCGCAGCACGCGCCGGTCGAGGTCGTCCAGGCCCAGCGGGTCAACCTCCAGCAAGTCCAGGGCTTGGCGGGCGAGCGCGCTGGTGATCCGACCATCCGCCGCCCCGTAGACCTCAGCGTAGTCACGCACGCGCTTGAGCAGGCGGAGGGCCACGCGCGGCGTGCCGCGCGCGCGCCGCGCGATCTCGGCGACCGCGTCCGCCTCGATCGGCGTGCCGAGCAGGCCGGCGGCGCGGATGATGATCTGGGCCAGCGCCTCCGGCGGATAGAAGTCCACGCGCAACACGGCCCCGAAGCGGGCGCGCAGCGGCGCCGTCAGCAACGCCAAGCGGGTCGTCGCACCGATCACGGTGATCGGCGGCAGCTTCAGCCGCACGCTGCGCGCGCCCGGCCCCTTGCCGATCACGATGTCTATCGCGTAGTCCTCCATCGCCGGATAGAGCACCTCTTCCACCGCGCGGTTGAGGCGGTGAATCTCGTCTATGAACAGGATGTCGTTTGGGCGCAGGTTGGTGAGGATGGCGGCTAGGTCGCCGGCGCGCTCGATGGCCGGCCCGCTGGTCACTCGCACCGTCGCGCCCATCTCGTGGCCGATCACGTGGCTGAGCGTGGTCTTGCCCAGGCCAGGCGGCCCGTAAATCAAGATATGGTCAAGCGCCTCGCCGCGCGCCTTGGCCGCCTGGATCATCACCCGCAGCGCCTCGCGCACCTTGTCCTGGCCGATCAGCTCATCGAGCGTGCGCGGGCGCAGCGCGCGGTCCAGCGTCCCGTCGTCGCTGGGCTGGGGCGCGCCGGAGACCATACGCGCCCGTTCGGCTGGGCGATCGTCGGCCATCGGCGAGATTATAGGACAGATGTTCTAGGGGTGCGCATTCAGGGAGAGTGGCCCAATGGGTGCGCTCACCAATAAGGGCAGCCGCTCGCGGGTTGATAACCGGCAGATTTATAGAGAGTGGGCGACGGCAATGCCGTCGCCCACCCAGCCTGCCACTATCCATGAATGCCCCCTTTGCTTGACTGGCGCAAGGTATACTTGCCTTAAATGTCCTGCCATAAGAGATATAGGCACGCTTTGGAGGATGAACATAGATGGCTCTCTCGGATTCTTTTAGCCTCGAAGACATTGCCGCGTCGCTCAAGACGCAGATTGAAAAGTTCGCTCCCACCCTGCAAGCAGTAGATGCAGGCACAGTTAAAGAAGTCGGCGATGGCATTGCGCGCTGCAGCGGTCTGACCAACGTCCAGTCGCAGGAATTGGTGGAGTTCACCAAAAACGGCACCCTGGGCCTGGCCTTCAACCTGGAGCCGGATGAGGTCGGCGTTATCATCCTCGGCGACTACACCAATATAGAAGAAGGCGACATCGTTCGCTCTACCGGCCGCGTGATCTCCGTGCCGGTTGGCGAAGCGTTGATCGGCCGCGTCGTGGATCCGCTGGGTCGCCCGCTGGACGGCAAAGGGCCGATCAGCACCAACAAGTATCGCCCGCTAGAGCGCATCGCGCCGGGCGTGATCAAGCGTGCCAACGTGGATACGCCACTGCAAACAGGCATCAAAGCAATTGACGCGCTGATCCCGATCGGGCGCGGCCAGCGCGAGCTGATCATCGGCGACCGCAACACCGGCAAGACCGCCGTCTGCGTGGATACCATCATTAATCAGAAGGGCAAGGGCGTGGTGTGCATCTATGTCGCCATCGGCCAGAAGCTGGCGCAGGTGGCGCGCGTGGTGGCCACGCTGGAGAAATACGGCGCGATGGATTACACCATCGTGGTGGTGGCCTCGGCGGCGGATTCGGCGACGCTCCAGTACATCGCGCCCTATGCCGGCTGCGCGATGGGCGAGGAGATCATGGAGAACGGTGTCGTCCTCAACGGCCAATTCATCAACGACGCGCTGTGTGTGTATGACGATCTCACCAAGCACGCCTACGCCTACCGGCAGGTCTCCCTGCTGCTGCGCCGGCCACCCGCCCGCGAGGCTTACCCCGGCGACATCTTCTATCTGCACTCGCGTTTGTTAGAGCGCGCCGCGCGCCTGGCCTACCAATGGGTTATTCGAGAAGTCAGCGACAGCGATGAGTGGGGCGATGGCCACAGCGCCAACGGCAAGATTTACGACGGCGCGATCGGCGAGGAAACAGCCAAGCACGATATGAAGGCGCTGGCCGCCGAGACCGGCAAGCAATATAAGCTGGTGAAGAACCCACGCACCGGCGGCTCGCTCACCGCGCTGCCCATCATCGAGACGCAGCTCGGCGATGTCTCGGCCTACATCCCAACCAACGTGATCTCGATTACCGACGGGCAGCTTTTCCTGGAGACCGACCTGTTCAACGCCGGCATCCGCCCGGCGATCAACGTCGGCATCAGCGTCAGCCGCGTGGGCGGCGACGCGCAGACGCGGGCGATGAAGCAGGTCGCCAGCCGGCTGAAGCTTGACCTCGCCCAGTTCCGCGAGCTTCAGGCGTTTGCCACCTTCGGCAGCGACGTGGACAAGACCACGCTTCAACTTCTGGAGCGTGGCCGGCGCATGACCGAGCTGCTGAAACAAAAACAATATGACCCCCGCCCGCTCTGGGCACAAGTGGTGGCCATCTTCGCCGGCACGAATGGTTATCTCGATAAGATCCCCGTCAATCGCATTCAGGACTGGGAGCAGGAGTTCATCAAGTACATCGAGATGAGCTATCCGGACATCGTGAACGGGATCATGACCGAGAAGCGGATCAACGACGAGAACATCGCCAAGCTGCGAACGGCCATCGAGTTGTTCAACAGGACTTTTAACTAACAGCAGCGCTTACCCCAACGCAGAAGAAACGCTATGGCAACCCCGCGAGAGATCAAGCGCCGCATCCGCAGCGTGCGCAACGTTCGCCAGATCACCAAAGCGCTGGAGAGCGTGGCAGCGAGCCGCGTGCGGCGCGCCCAGCAAATGGTAGAAGCGACGCGGCCCTACGCGCAGCGCGCCAGAGAATTGCTGGCCAGCGTGGCCTCGTTGGCCGGCGGCGAGACTCGTCATCCGCTATTGACGTTTCGCTCAGAGGTCAAGGCCGCGGATGTGATCCTCATCTCCGCCGACCGCGGCCTGGCCGGCGCGTTCAACAGCAACGTCGCGCGCGCCGCGTTCAACTTTGGGCGCGACTACGGCAAACCCGTGCGCTACATCACGATCGGCAAGAAGGGGCGTGAGTTCATCTATCGGCGCGGCGGACAGATCATCGCCGACTTCTCCGGCATGCCCTCCCGCCCTACCCTGTTGGACACAACGCCGGCCACACGAACTGCCATAGATGACTTCCTCGGCGGCGCAGTTGACGAGGTGTATCTGATCTATACTGAGTTTGCTAGCTCCACCCAACAACGGCCGGTGGTCAAGCGCCTGCTCCCGCTGGTGACCGATGAACTCCTATCGGGAGTGGCGCGCACGGGACCAAGGCCGGCATACGAGTTTGAGCCGGACCCAGCGGAGATCCTGAACACCTTGTTGCCGCGCTTGACCGAGTTGCAGGTCTATCAGGCCGTCCTGGAATCCATCGCCAGCTTCTACACCGCCCAACGGATCGCGATGCGCAACGCGACCGACAATGCTTCGGACTTGATAGTGGCCTACACCTTGAGTTACAACAAGGCGCGCCAAGCTGCGATCACGAACGAGCTGCTCGACATCGCCAGCGGCGCGGAGGCGCTGCGCAAAGCGGTTCAGGAAGCGTAGCCTCGAGGTTTGTGCTTGATTTATAGGGGGCGCGCCAGTTCGCTGGCGCGCCCTCGTTTTGTCTTAGGTGTGCCTGGTGGTTCGTCCATCGGTGCTCGCCTGCGTATTTCTGGCTTCACCCACATGCGCATGCGCCTATGCGAAGCTTCGTCTAACTGCGCTCACGCACCAGATGGTTCGCTCGCCGTAACAGCCAGTCACGCCAAGCCACCCCCTTCTGATTCCCCACAAGCGTGGAATGAAAGGGGGCGTCACGGGAGGGGCACAGCGCTGCTAACCCCCGCGCGAAGCATCCGAGCAGCCGCATCAGCCATGCTGGCTTCAGCAAACTCGCGCTTCAATCGAGCACGACTTTAGACCCTTCGCGGCGTTCACAGGGTAATAAGCGTGAAGCAAGGTGACAGGGCGAGGCAGGGCGCCGGCGACCCGCGGTAAACGCACTCCTCATCACCAGCTTCTATAATGATCGAACAGCCGTGCGTGGGACATTCCACCGCACGATCCCTTTTGACCTATGCTCAAGAACTTTCTGACCCGACTGATCGGCAGCGAAAGCGACAAGGCGCTGGCCCGGCTCGGCCCGCTGGTCGACCGCTGCAACGCGCTGGAACCTGATTTGATGAAGCTCACCGACGCCGAATTGCGCGCCAAGACCGACGAGTTCAAAGCGCGCCTGGCCGACGGCGAGACGCTTGACCAGCTCATGCCAGAGGCCTTCGCCGTCGTGCGCGAAGCCTCACGGCGCGTCAATAATATGCGCCATTACGACGTCCAGCTCATCGGCGGCGCAATCCTCCACCAGGGCAAGATCGCCGAGATGCGCACCGGCGAGGGCAAAACCCTGGTCGCCACCCTCCCCCTCTACCTGAACGCGCTGACCGGTAAAGGCGTGCACCTGGTGACGCAAAACGACTATCTGGCCAAGCGCGACGCGCAGTGGATGGGGCGGGTGTATCACTTTCTGGGCTTGCGCACCGGCGTCATCCAATCCGCCGGCGGCGGCCGCCCCGACGACGCCACCTACGAATTCGACCCGACCTACCCTTCCACCGATGACCGCTTCCTCAACCTGCGCCCGATCCGCCGCAAGCAAGCCTACGAGTGCGACATCACCTACGGCACCAACAACGAGTTCGGCTTCGACTACCTACGCGACAACATGACCACCGACCTGGCGGAATGCGTCCAGCGGGTGGACGAAGACGGCCAGCCGCTGCTCTACTTCGCCGTGATTGACGAGGTGGATAACCTGCTGATTGATGAGGCGCGCACCCCGCTCATCATCAGCGGGCCGGCGGATGAACCCTCCGGCCTGTATAAGCGCTTCGCCGAGCTGGTGCGCCGGCTGGAGCCGAGCAAGCACAACGACTTCAAGAATCCCGACGGCGATTACATCGTGGACCTGAAGGCCAGGAACGTCACGCTCACCGAGCAGGGGATCAGCAAAATCGAGCGCTGGTTGGGCATAGACAACCTCTACGCGCCTGAACACGCCGAGATGACGCCCTACCTGGACAACGCGCTGCGCGCGCATGCCCTCTACGAGCGCGACCGCGATTACGTGGTGAGCGACAAAGGCGAGATCATCATCGTGGACGAGTTCACCGGTCGGCTGATGCATGGCCGGCGCTTTAGCGAGGGCCTGCACCAGGCCATTGAGGCAAAAGAGGGCGTGCGCGTCCAGCGTGAGAGCTTCACCTACGCCACGATCACCTTCCAGAACTTCTTCAAGATGTACGAAAAGCTGGCCGGCATGACCGGCACGGCGATGACCGAGGCGGAGGAGTTCTTCAAGATCTACAACCTGGAGGTCGTGCCGCTGCCCACCCACATCGAGTACCAGGCCATGCAAAAGAAGCTGATCGAGAAGCAGGATCGCTTCGTGGATGGCTCGCCGGTCACTGTGTATGTTGACCCGCAAGGGCAACGCAAATACTACAAGCGGCTGGACTACCCAGACCTGGTGTACAAGACGGCTGCGGCCAAGTTTCGCGCCGTCGTTAACGAGATCGAAGCGACACACAAAACAGGCCGGCCCGTCCTGGTCGGCACGATCGCCATCGAGACCAGCGAGATGCTCAGCCGGATGCTCGATCGGCGCGGCATCCCGCACCAGGTGCTCAACGCCAAGCAGCACGAGAAAGAGGCCGTGGTGATCGCCCAAGCCGGCCGCAGCGGCGCCGTGACGATCGCCACCAACATGGCTGGCCGCGGCGTGGACATCCTGCTCGGCGGCAACCCAGAGGGCATCGCCCGCGAGAGGCTGCGCAAGGCCGGCAAGGACCTGACCCAAATCTCGCCCGAAGAATGGCAGGCCGCGCTCGAAGAAGCCCGTCGCGAGACTGAGGCCGACCGCCAAAAGGTCATCGCCCTGGGCGGCCTGCACGTGATCGGCACCGAGCGCCACGAGGCACGCCGCATAGACAACCAGTTGCGCGGCCGCTGCGCGCGCCAGGGCGACCCAGGCAGCACCCGCTTCTACGTCTCGCTGGAAGACGACCTGATGCGCCGCTTCGGTGGCGAGCGCGTCAAAAGCTTGATGGAGCGCCTGAAGATGGAAGAGGATGTGCCGTTGGAGTTCGGCATTCTCTCGAAGAGCATCGAGCAGGCCCAGGAGAAGGTCGAAGGCTACAACTTCGACATCCGCCGGCACGTCGTGCAGTACGACGACGTGATCAACCGCCAGCGCGAGGTCATCTACCGCCAGCGCCGCACCATCCTGGAGAAGAACGACCTCCAGCAGAACGTCATGGACTTGGTGGCCGAAGAAATCGAAGCAATCGTCGAAGAACACACCCAGGGCGACCTGCCTGAGAATTGGGATTTGCACGGGCTGCTCGTCAAGATTCGCCCGATCGTGCCGCTGCCCAGAGATTTCGACGTCACCCAGTGGGCCAAAGGCACCCGCGATGAGATCATCGAGCAGCTCGTCGCGCGAGCCGAGGCGCGCTACAGCGCCGGCCTGGGCGAGTTCGCCAAGATCATTCAAACCCAGGCTGCTTTGGCCGGCCTCACCCTAGAGCAGATGCGCGAGGGGCGCGACAGCATGATGCGCTGCATATACACCTGGGTGAAGGAGCACTTCACCGGCACGCCGGAAGAGTTCGCCGCGCTCGAATCCTTGCCACTTAATGAGATTCCCGCCCAGCATCAAGCTGCCATCACCCAGGGCTTCTTTGATGGCGTGCGCTTGTTCCGCGACCGCGCCGTGCTGCTCCAGACTGTGGACCAGCACTGGGTCAAACACCTCACCGACCTCGACGAGCTGCGCGAGGGGATCGGCCTGCGCGCGTATGCACAGCGCAATCCGCTGGTGGAGTTTCGCACCGAAGCCAGCCGGATGTACGACGAGATGCTGGCCAGCATTCGCGAGCAAGTCGCCCATCGCATCTTCAACGTGCAGTTCAACGTCCAGGCGCCGCGCCAGCAGCGCCAGCCGCAGCCGCAGCGCGCCGTCGCCGCGCCGGTTGGCGTCCGCTCACCTGGTGAGCGCGCCTTGGTGCGCGAAGGGTTACGCGCCAGCGGGGGCAGCGCCGCAGCGCGCGAAGGGAACGGCAGACCCAAGCCGGCTGCTAAGCTCGGGCGCAACGATATTTGCCCGTTCTGCGACAGCGGCAAGAAGCTCAAGCACTGCCAGTGCGAGGGCGCACGGCGCTGGCGCGGCGAGCTTTAAGCCAACGCCTCCGCTTCACGCTCGACCATCTCGCGGAAGCGCTGCATCAGCGCGCGCGTGATCGGCCCCGGCCGGCCGTCACCGATGACCTGTTGATCAATCTTCACCACAGGCAGCACCTCGCGCGAGACGCTGGTGATGAAACACTCCCGCATCTCCCCCAGCGCGTCGAGCGTCGCTGCGCGGTAGGACACCGGGATCAACGCGCGCGCCAGCTCAAGCACGATCGCGCGCGTCACGCCGGCCAGGACGCGCGCGTCTTCGGTATGCAGCGCGAGCGCGTCGCCTTCTTCACGATGCGGGAGGACGGCGAAGAAATTGCTGCTCAGCCCTTCCAGGATCGCGCCATCTTCCCCCACCATCAACCCTTCGTGCGCGCCGGCCGGCAGCGCGTCATAGGCCTGGGTCGCCGAGGCAATGAAGGTCGTGCTCTTGGCCTGGGGATTCTGGCGGTGCAGCGGCACCGTGACGCACCAAACGCCGGTCTCATACAGCGCCGGCGGGTAAGGCGTGAACGATTCGATGCTGATGAACAACGCAGGCGGCGCGAAGGTCAACCGAAAGCGCGATTCCGGATAACCTGTCGCGCGCAGGGCATGTGAGAGGCCGCGACGAACGGCGAGCGAGTCCAGGCGCGCCGGCTGGCCCATCAGCGCGACCGACTCCTCCAGCCGTCGAATGTGTTGATCGAGCCTGAGCAGCCGGTTGCCGCCATAGGTGCGAAAGGTGGTATAGGCCCCTTCGGGCAAAGCCGCCGATGCCTCGCGCATCGAGCGATGCTCGCCGAGGCGCTGAACGCCGGCGCTATCCAGTTGGAATGTCGTCACCATCGCAAGGCAAGCAAGTGTAGCACCCCAAATAAATCGCGCCTGCCCTTGTAAGGCAGGCGCAGAGAGTGATCAAGCCGACTGTGTCAACCGGGCTTATGGCTCAATCTTGGTGCCCAGCACCTGAAGAAACTTGGCCAGCCATTCGGGGTGTGCAGGCCAGGCCGGCGCCGTCACCAGGTTGCCATCCACGTGGGCTTTGTTGGACGGCAGCGAGACGTAGGTGCCGCCTGCGCGTGTCACGTCCGGCCCAACGGCGGGGTAGGCCGAGCATGATCGGCCATTGAGCACGCCGGCAGCGGCCAGCACCTGTGCCCCGTGGCAGATCGCCGCGATGGGTTTGTTGGCTTGGGCAAAGTGGCGCACCATCTCTAGCACCCGATCATTCAGGCGGATGTACTCCGGTGCTCGTCCGCCTGGGATGACCAGGGCGTCGTAATCCTCGGCTTTCACTTCATCGAAGGTGGCGTTTAGCTCAAAGTTATGGCCGGGCTTCTCACTGTAGGTCTGGTCGCCCTCAAAGTCGTGGACGGCAGTGCGGACCTTCTCACCGGCTTTCTTGCCAGGGCAGACCGCATGTACGGCGTGGCCCACCGCCAGCAACGTTTGGAACGGCACCATGACTTCGTAATCCTCTACATAATCACCCACTAACATCAGAATCTTCTTGGCAGCCATTATTCGACCTCCGTTTATAGTAGGAGATGAGCAACGGGCTATGATCCGGTCCGACCTTCAGGACCATCTGTAGCAACCAAGGTAGCTCAGATTGATGAGATTGTCAACTCGGCGACCGGGTGTATTTACCAATAGGGGCAAGGCGCGAGTCAGGTGCACAGCCTTCTAGGCAACTGGCAAGGATGCTGTGCTTTCTATTTCTCTGCGTTCTCCGCGTCTCCGCGTGAGATCAGCCTTGTTCTCTGCGTTCTCCGCGTCTCCGCGTGAGATCAGCCTTGTTCTCTGCGTTCTCCGCGTCTCCGCGTGAGGTCAGCCTTGCCCCCAACTGTGAACGCATCCATCGTGAATGCACCCAACGCACCCTCATTCCCTAGAATCTGTTATAATTTGCCCATCGCTAGGGCCTGTGGCGCAGTTGGGAGCGCGTCTCAATGGCATTGAGAAGGTCAAGGGTTCAAGTCCCTTCAGGTCCACTGAGCACTATCCTTTTGCTTCCTTTTGTTTTGCCCGCTTGTCCTACGGATAGGCGGGCTTTTTCTATAATGGCCATCTGAATTATGGTAGAGCGATACAACCCTCGGGCAATCGAACCAAAGTGGCAAGCGCGCTGGGAACAGGACCAGCTCTACAAGACCCTGCCGGCCTGCGACAAGCCCAAGTATTACGTGCTGGACTTCTACCCCTATCCTTCCGGTGAGGGCATGTCGGTGGGCCATGCCCGCAACTATGTGCCGACGGATGTGCTGGCCCGCTACTACCGCATGAAGGGCTACAACGTCCTGCATCCGATGGGCTTCGATGCCTTCGGGCTGCCCACCGAGAACGCAGCCATCAAGCTAAAGGTTGACCCGCACGAGCTAAACGAGCGATACAGCGCCAACTACGTTCGGCAATACAAACTGATGGGGCTAAGCTACGATTGGTCTCGGCTGATCAACAGCGCGCACCCCGAGTATTACCGCTGGACGCAGTGGATCTTCCTTAAGCTCTTCAACGCTTGGTATGACCCGCGCCTGGATAAGGCCGTGCCGATCGAGGCGTTGGAAGCTGAGTTGGCCGAGCGCGGATCGGGCGCGATTCTCGATTACATAGACAACCATCCGGAGCACATCGGCGTCGTCAATAAGGGCACGCCGGCCATTACCGCCGAGCAGTGGCGAGCGATGAGCCGGCGCGAACAGAATGAGTACCTCTACAACTTCCGGCTGGCCTTCCAGGCTGAAAGCACGGTGAACTGGGATCCGGTTGACAAGGTCGTTGTGGCGGATGAGGAAGTGGAGAACGGGCGCGCCTGGCGCAGCGGCGCGCTGGTCATCAAGCGCACCATCCGTCAGTGGTTCTTCCGCATCACGGCCTATGCCGAGCGCCTGATCAAAGACCTGGACGAGGTGGACTGGCCGGAGCGCATCATCACCATGCAGCGCAACTGGATCGGCAAGTCCGAAGGCGCAGAGGTGATCTTCCGCGTTTGCAACGCTGAGCAATCGGCCATCCCGATCTTTACCACCCGCCCGGACACGCTATGGGGCGCGACGTTTATGGTGCTCTCGCCGGAGCACCCGCTCGTGCCGCACATCACGGCGCCCGAACACAAAGCCGAAGTGGAGCGTTATATCGCCTTCGCCAAAGGCGAGAGCGAGGAACAGCGCACCGCTACAGACAAAGAGAAGACCGGCGTATTCACCGGCGCTTACGCGATTAACCCGGTGAACGGCGAGCGCATCCCGATCTGGATCGCCGACTACGTGCTCATGAGCTACGGCACCGGCGCGATCATGGCCGTGCCGGCCCATGACCAGCGCGACTTTGAATTCGCCAAGAAGTTCAACCTGCCGATTAGAGTCGTGGTCTTCCCGCAAGCCGAGATGGAGCGACTGGGGTTATCCGGCGCGCCGAGCGAGGCAGCGATTACCGAATACGAGCGCCGGATGACTGCTGCCTACGAAGACAAAGCCGGCGTGATGGTGAACAGCGGGCCGATCAGCGGCATGCCCGCCGGCACAGAGGCCATCCGCGCCGCGATCGCATACTGCGCGCAAATGGGCTTTGGCAAGCGGCGCGTGAATTACAAGATCCGCCCTTGGCTGATCAGCCGGCAGCGCTATTGGGGCACGCCCATCCCGATTATTCACACACCCGACGGGCCGCTCGCCGTGCCTGAGCACGAGCTGCCCGTGCTGTTGCCGAAGGTCTCCGCCTACGAGCCAGGGCCAAACGGCGAGTCCCCGCTGGAGAACATCCCGGAGTTCGTCAACACACCGCTTGGCCGGCGCGAGACCGACACGATGGCCACTTGGGCTTGTTCCTCGTGGTACTACATCCGCTTCGCAGACCCGCACAACGACAAAGCGATTGGCGATCCCAAAGAGATTGATTACTGGCTGCCGGTGGATACCTACGTCGGTGGGGCGGAGCACGCCGTGCTGCACTTGCTGTACTCGCGCATGTGGACCAAGGTGCTCTACGACCTGGGCGTCGTGAAGTTCAAAGAGCCGTTCAGCACGCTGCGCAACCAGGGTTTGATCCTCTCGCCGCAAAAGCGCGTGGATGAACACGGGCGCGAGTACTACGAGAAGATGAGCAAATCCAAGGGCAACGTGATCACGCCTGATGAAGTGATCGCCGAACACGGCGCGGACGCGCTGCGCGGCTATGAACTCTTCATTAGCGATTTTGAGCAGACCGTGCCGTGGAGCACCCAGGGCGTGCCCGGCGTGCGCCGCTGGCTGGATCGCGTCTGGCGCATCGTGTTGGCGCCGGAAGAAGAGAAGGGAGCGCCAACTGAGATGACCGCCCGCGACCTGCGGCGCGTCGCCCATCAGACCATCCTGCGTTACGAGCGCGACCTGAAGGCATTTAGCTTCAACACGCTGGTCGCCGCCCTGATGGAGTTCACCAACGCGCTCTACAAGGCCCGCGACGCCGGCCTGGTCGGCGCGCCGGAATGGGACGAGGCGATTGACATCCTGCTGCGCCTGCTGGCGCCGGTCGCCCCGCACATCGCCGAGGAGCTGTGGGATCGCCTGGGCCGGCCCTACAGCATCCACCAACAGCCCTTCCCGGTCGCCGACGAAGCGGCCGCCCGCGCCGACGTCCTCACCCTGGCCGTCCAGGTCAACGGCAAGGTGCGCGACCGCATTACCGTGCCTGCTGATGCCGACGAAGAGGCGATCAAACAAGCAGCGCTGGCCAGCGAGGGGGCAAAGCGCTACTTGAATGGGCTGCCGCCAAAGCAGATACACCACGTCAAGGGCCGCTTGGTGAGCATCGTGGTGTAACGACCAGTTGACCTATTGAGAATAGGCCGATTGACCAGTTGCTAACCCGCGCCGATCGGTACAAAATAGACCTAAGATGAACCCTACCAATCCGGGAGTGAACTCCCTGATCTACCCCATCGTGATCTTCACCGGCAGCCTGGTGATCACGATGCTGTTGCTGACCTACGCCGTGTCATCTATTACCGCTGCCATTCGCAAGCGGCGCGCACAGGCCATCCGCGATTGGCAAGCCCGCGGCGTGACGTTTCTCCTAGGTCCAGTCCAAGCCAACTTTCTGAACGAGCCGCGCTCCTTCGGCGTAGGCGGCAACGGCACGCTGGTGATGAGCGACAGCGCGATTCACTTCGCCCAGGTTACGCCAGAGCGCGAGATCATCATCCCCTTGAAGGACGTTGAGCGCGCTTTCCTCTTGCGACGCTTTAACGGCCGTCGCGGGGCCAAGCCCTTCCTCATCATTCAGCGCAAGGTGGGCGACCTGACCGGCTTCCAAATCGAGGACGCCAGCAAGTGGGCAGCCGTCATCAATCGCACTGTCGGCGCGGTGATGCCGATCACGCTTCCGACCAGCGCCCAGGCAAGCGAGGCTGCGTCTGCTGCATGGAGCGCCACAAATTAAACAAGGCCGGCCCGCCGAACAATCCCATCCCGATAAACACGGCCAGCGCCACCAACGGCCCACCCCAGAAGATCGCGTTCGCCACGCTTTCGCCTAACCAGGTGAAGATATAGGCCCAGATCGGCCAATAGTGAAAGCCCAGCAGACTGCTGGCCGCGGTCGGGCCATCGGCGCCGTTCGAGGTCTGCTCTGGACGGGTGATCGCATACCAGACGATATAGATGAGCGCCGCAGTGACGAACCAGCCCAGATAGTTGCTCAGCGGGATGCCGAAATATGGCCCCGCCGCCCGCCAGACCCAGTTGCCGTCGGCCACCATGCGCGGATCCAAGCTCAGGTCCCAGGCCGTCATCGCCGACGCCGCGATGCCGACGCGCACAGCAGGCATCGGCACCGCCGTCAGTCGGAAGCGCGTCAGCAGATAGCCCGCCGTAGCCCACGACGGATACAACATCATAAACCAGGCGATAGGGATGATCGCCGGCACTTTGCCCAGCAGCTTCGGCCCCAGTCGGTCGGTATAGTCGTATTCGCCGAAGAGAATGCCGTAGCTGCTGCCCAGATACTCCAGCGTCAGCGCGATGGCAAAGCTGGCCATCAGCATCGCAACAGCGCGGCGGAGGCCATGTTGAGCAATTGCGTATGTCAGCGAGAAGGCGAATAGGCTGGCCGCCGTCAGCGCCGTGCTCAGCCCAACCCAATCAGGCTGGCCGGCCAACCGAACCAGGCAGTAGATTGGCATGGACAAGAGATAAGCCAGCAGAAACGTGCGGGGGATGTCTTGGTGTGGGGCGCTGAACACTCTAGTTCACTCCGACAACGGGCGCAACTGTCTAACCATCCAGAAGATGCGCGGCATCCAGCGGAGCTTCTCGCGGAAGGAGAGAAAGGCCCGCTTATTAAACACATCAAAATCATTCTCGACGATCTTATCCAGGATGCCGCGATAGAGGATGGCAGCGGCGCCCACGGCGAGCCGGCCATCGGGCTTGAGCGCGACGATCGCTGGGATGCTGCGGGCGTAGTATTCGCGGGCGCGCTGAATCTCAAAACGCATCAGCGCGCGAAAGCGGTCGTCTATCACGCCGGCTTTCAAGTCCGCTTCGGTGTAACCAAAGCGGCGCAGGTCCTCTTGGGGCAGGTAAATTCGCCCGCGGGCCAGGTCCTCGCCCACGTCGCGCAGGATGTTGGTCAATTGCAGCGCGATCCCCAGGTCAATGGCCGGCTGACGGCTGCGCTCAAAGAGCGCTGGATCGTCGCCGTTTACGCCGATAATGTGCATCGAGATCAACCCCACCGTGCTGGCCACGCAATAGCAATAGCGCTCCAGGTCACTCCAACGCTCGTAGCGGTTGATCGTCAAATCCATCTCGCAGCCGTCTATCAGCTCCTCTACGTACTGCTGCGGCACGCCGTAGCGCCCGCGGACCAGCGTCCAGGCCGCGAGCACGGGATTGGTCTGCTCATGCCATTGCAAGCGCGACGCTCGCCGCCACGCATCCAGACGGGGACGAGCTTCCGCAGCGCTCTGGCTCAGCACATCCACCGTATCATCCGTGGTGCGGCAAAAAGCGTAGAGCGCGCGAATGGCGCGCCGCTTCTCGCGCGGCAGAAAGGCCGTGCTGAAGTAAAACGATTTGGAATGATCGCGGGTGATTTCATCGCACAGATCAAAGGCACGCTCAAAAGCGTGTTCATCCTGCGTCGGGCGCAGCTTAAGAGAACGGATCATGGTCATGGGCACGGCGCGGATGTTCGAGTTTGGGTTGTTTGCGCTAACA
>Ga0209691_1000707_pt1 | contig 22261 bp, 29 predicted proteins | sample YNPMSBMetaG_FD_187120 | JGI IMG/M metagenome (GOLD analysis project Ga0209691, IMG submission 187120) | Anoxygenic and chlorotrophic microbial mat microbial communities from Yellowstone National Park, USA - YNP MS-B MetaG (SPAdes) (version 2) ... | reverse complement strand
TGCTCCCCTCGCCCCGTGTGGGAGAGGGGCTGGGGGTGAGGGCTGCTCCCCTCGCCCCGTGTGGGAGAGGGGCTGGGGGTGAGGGCTGCTCCCCTCGCCCCGTGTGGGAGAGGGGCTGGGGGTGAGGGCTGCTCCCCTCGCCCCGTGTGGGAGAGGGGCTGGGGGTGAGGACTGCTCCCCTATCCGCGTGCATTGGAGTTCATTCGCGGTTTATCAAGGGATGGAAGGTCTGCTCGTTGATTAACAGAAAGGAGAGAAATGGACGAGGAAACTCAAAAGGCGCTGTGCAAAACCTTGCACTTGGACAAACCCATCCTTGCGATAACCGAGGAGGATCAACATCTCCTCCTGCACCTGCTGGGCGGGGAGGTGGTGCGGGTGGATCGCCATACCCTCACCGCCCAGCTTCCCCTGGAGGGGCTTGGCGTTTCCCGGGCCGATCCAAGCCTGTTGGCTGAATCCGTTGCATCAACCGCCAGCCAACCCAGGCGCTCGCACCGCAAACCCTGAGCCTCGTTTCCGGAAAGGAGCCGCCATGGATGTCATTCAATTCTCCACCGAGCCGGCCGCAGGGACGGCCGGCAATGCCACTGCCAGCGCCCTCTCGCCGATGCTGAGCGGGCTGGTCTATAAAGTGGTCTTGCGCTATCAGGGCGCGCCGCCCGCCACGACCAACGTCAAGCTGAGCGACCTCAACGATCCGGCGAACGAGTCGATCGTCAACGTTACGGGCAACACCGACCTGGTGCTCTACCCGCGCCGGGCGATGACCAGCAACAACGGTAGCAATCTGACCTTCAACGGGACACAAATCGTGCCTACCCCCTATCCCTTGCATGGCAACCTCAGGCTCAGCCTGAGCCTGACCAACCCGGGCGTAACGGTCACCGCTACCGTGGTTCTCTTGCGAGGCTGAAAGCCATGGACGTGGTGAAAATGATCGCTATCGCCGGCCAGCAGAATGGCGAAGACCTCTCTCCGCCCGTGAGCGGCTTGATCTATAAAGTGCGTCTGGTGTTCAGCAATAGCCCGGGCACTCAAACCGATATCACCTTGAGCGCCGCCGACGACCCGCCGAGCGAGACCATTGTCGAGCGGAAGGATAGCGCCTCGAACCTCACCCTCTATCCACGCCGTCAGGTGCAGGATGCTTCGGGCAATCCTTTAACTTTGGATGGCACGCGGCCGCTGGCTGAGCCTTACGCCGTGCACGGGCAATTGAAGCTCTCCTTGCAGCAAGCCAACCCGGGCGGGCAATGCACAGCCTGGATCTGGCTGACCCGACTGTGAAAATGCACCGGATACCTCCCGTACCTGTGCTACGAGCTACCAGTTTTCAGCAAGAAAGGAGAAACCATGAGCGTTGAGACCCTGACTGCCATCGCCGGAGCAAGCCTCTCGCTGGCATTTTCTTACCTGCCGGGCTTGAACCGCTGGTATGAGACACTGGACGGCACTGCCAAACGCCTGCTCATGCTTGCCGTCCTGACCCTCACGGCCTTTGCTTTGTACGCTCTTGCCTGCACACCCTACGCCGGGTTGTTGCAAATTCCGCTCGCTTGTGATGCTGCTGGGGCAATTAGCCTGTTGCGCTTGCTCTTGAGCGCGCTGATTGCCAACCAGGCCGTTTACAGCCTCACTCCCCGTTTCGATGGCCGATTGGGGCAGGGCGATGAGACAGCTTAGGTGATGGGTAAGGTAGAATGAGCCGCGTCATCACTGCCAATAACGCCAGCCCGGAGCGGGTAATTGTCGTGGATCGCGGTGGCAATGGCGATTTTACCTCGATCCAGATGGCGATTAACGCCGCCGCTGCCCGCTCGCCCAGCGCTACCAATCCCTGGCTGGTGCTGGTTGCGCCTGGGGTCTATGCCGAAAGCCTGACCTTAGCCAATCATGTTCATCTTGTCAGCCTGGGCGGTCAGGAAAGTGTCGTCCTGCAAGCCAGCGGCACGCCATTGATCGAGGCTGCTCACTGCAGGGTAGACGGCTTTCGTCTGGAAGGCGCTGCCAGTCCGTTGATTCGCGCTGCCTCCAATTTCAGCGGCAAACTCACCCTGCAGGAGGTGCTGATTGAGACAACGGTCGCCGAACAGGATGCTCTGCGCCTGGATGGCGGCCAGGTGGAGATTCAGGTCTGTCGCTGGACGGTAGGCGGACGGCTGGTGGTCAACGGCGGCACATTGATCGTCCGCCGTTGCCACCTCATTCATCAACATTCTTCTCCTCTCTCGCCAACTCAGGCAACCCTTGAGGTGAGCGGCGGCGCACTCTGGCTGGAATACAGCCTGGTGGAGAACAAAGCTCATCCTGCCAGCGGCGGCAGCGCGCTGAAGTTCACCTTGCAAGCGCCCGCTTCGGTCAGGCTCTGGTACTGTATCCTGCGCGCTGCCAGCGGTTACAGCCTGGATAGCACGGTCAACCTCACCGCTGTCATTGCTGCCTGCCGCATGAACGCCGAAGTGAACACCAGCCGCATCACGGGCGTGCTGGATTATGCGGTCTATGCCGCCTTGTGAGCCTGGGCAGGAGAGGAAGCCCGAGGGAGCGACCAGCCTGTTGGGTTTGGGAAGGAAGACGGCAGGTGTCCAGAGCGCTCTGTCGCTCTGAAGAGTCGAGTTTGCGAGGAGGAAGGATGAAATTGCGCTATCCCTTCGAGCGAGTCTATCCCCTGACCCAGGGGTTCAGCCAGCAGCATCGCGGCCTGGACTGGGGCGCGCCGTTGAACAGCCGCGTGCTGGCAGCCGCGGCTGGGCGGGTGCGCTGGATTGCCATCCAGCCGCAGGGATATGGCTTATATCTGATCCTGGAGCATGAGGGCGGAGCGGTGACGCTGTATGCCCATCTGGAACGGGTGCTGGTCGAGCTGGCGCAAGCCGTCTCAGCCGGGCAACCTATCGCCCTGAGCGGTAATAGTGGCAATTCCAGCGGGCCACATCTGCACTTTGAATACCGACCCGATGGCAAGCGCGGCATCGATCCCACCCCCTTTCTTGAAGCCCTGTCCGACGCCCCGATCGAAGAAACGGGCTCACCTGCGCATCCTGCCCCGATTCGGGTGCAGGTGGGGGATAAGGTGACCCTGCGGCGTGGCTTTGAGTACGTCAACCTGCGCCCTGAACCGGCTTATGGCGCTGCCATACCCGACATCGGCGATTTCTGCGGCGGCGCACCGGTCGAGGTGCTGGAACAACGCGGCGAGATGGTGGCGATCAAGGTGTGGGTGCACGGTGGCTATCTGGAGCGCCTTTAGGAAAACCCATAGCCGGCCAAGCAAGCCCCAGTCTCCTCTGCCACAGGGAAGCTGAAAACCTTGGCGAGGTCTCTGGCACATGCGGGTTTAGAGATGCGATGCCCATACACACAGGTGTGACGATGGACGAGAAGTTGCTGGAAGAGATCAATGCCCTGTTGAACGAAAACGGACGCATTCGCCAAACGGTGCGTGACCGTTTGATCCTGGCTTGCATCGCTGAGATCTATCGTGCCACCCAGTCCCTACCCGACATCCAGCGGCGCATCGAACAGTTAGAACGACGCTCGATCCTGCTCTGGGCGGAACGGCATCCCAAAGCTGCCCTCACTTTGCTGGCGGTTTTCCTGTGTTTGATCAATCTGAGCGCCTTCAACGACCTGCGCCGGCTTTTCTTTGCCCTGTTGGGCTTGCCCCTCGAGCTGACCCCTTAGGAGGAGACACCCCATGACCACCCGTCAGGAAGTCAACCAGCTTTGCCGCCGCCGCTTGGGAGATCAACAGGCTCCTTTTGCCTTTAGCGATCTACAGATCAATCAGTGGATTCACGATGCCATTGCCGAAATTTCGCAATGCTTTCCCCGCACACTCTATGCGCAGTTCACCTTGCAGGCGGCGCAAACTGTTGTGGATTTAAGCGGTTTGAACGGCTTTCAATCCATTCTACAGGTGGAATTTCCGCTGGGACTGCAACCGCCCCGCTACCTGCACCGCGCTTCGCACCGCGACTCAGCTCGTTTTCACGGTCGCCCGACCTACGATCTGGATTGGAGCTGGCCGAGCGGTCGGCGTCTGATTCTAGGTCTCACCCCTCAGGAGGGTGAGCGCCTGGGTTTGACCTACGAAGCGGATCACCTCTATCCCGCCGACGATCAGACCGCATTGACCGTTCCCGATCGCCACCTGGAACTGATTGTGTTGTTTGTGCGCATGGCTGCTCTGCAAGAACAACTTGCCGAACTGGGCGCCCAGAGTTTGCCGCCTTCTTCGCTGTTGGGGGTGCGGGCGTTGAATGCAGCCCGTGCCCGTCAGGAATATCTTGAAGCGCTCGATCAAGCGCGTAAGCGGGAGGGCGCTGGCGCTATCGTGATTGGGTGGTGACTCCCTTCACTCCCCTCTCCCGCCCTGGGATAGGGGCTAGGGGTGAGGGCAGATGATATAATTCTGTGCGCACAGGCTCAGTTCAAGGACGACCAATGCACGAAGCGGTTATTAACCTGCACATGCACACTCCCTACTCAGATGGCTTTTACAGCCATACCCGAATCGCCCAGGCAGCCTTGCAGAGCAATCTGGATGCGGTGATCGTCACCGATCACAATGTGCTGGTAAGGGGTGTGGAACGCCTCGTCCAAGATGGCGAACGGCGCACTCTTCTCCTGGTGGGGGAAGAGATTCACGATCAAGCCCGTCAGCCGCAAAAGAACCACCTGCTGGTGTTCGGAGCAGATCGAGAGCTGGCTCACTATGCTCCGCAACCGCAACGCTTGATCGATGAAGCCCGTCAAGCTGGCGGGCTGACCTTTTTGGCGCACCCGGTTGACCCATCTGCGCCGGCTGTCGGTCAAGACGATATCTCGTGGGTGGACTGGGAGGTGCGCGATTTCAACGGCATAGAACTCTGGAACGGCTTTTCCGAGTTCAAAGGTCACCTGAAAAGCTTATTGCATGCCTTGTTTTATGTGACCTTTCCATCTCTAATCGCCGAGGGGCCGTTTGCGGCTGCCTTGAGGCTTTGGGATAACCTGCTGGCGCAGGGCAACGCGGTGGTGGCAATCGGCGGCTCAGACGCCCATGCCCTGCCGATTCGAGTAGGTCCGTTGCGCAAAACCATCTTCCCCTTCGAGTTCCATTTCCGTTGTATCAACACGCACCTGTTATTGTCTCAACCCCTCAGCGGGGAGTTCAGCGTTGACCGGCAGGCGATCTACGCCGCCCTGGCGGCTGGCCGGGCGTTCATCGGTTACGATTTGCCAGCTTCGACGCGGGGTTTTCGCTTCCGCGCCATCGGGAAAGATCGCGAAGCTGTGATGGGGGAGACAATCTCAGGGCAGAGCGGGGTGACCTTGAAAATTCGCCTGCCCTTTGCCACCGAGTGCATTTTGCTCAAAGATGGCAACCCGATCAAGAAATGGTACAAGCGCGATCTGTGTACCTTCCTGGCTAGTGAGAAGGGCGTCTATCGAGTGGAAGTGTATCTGCGCTTTCTGGGCAAGCGGCGGGGCTGGATCTTCTCCAACCCGATCTATGTGGTCTGAGAGAGTATGGAGGGATTTTGAGTGGAAGGGTCTTTCATCAAGCCTCCATTTTCGGACGATATTGCAAGGCTTCGGCAAGATGGTGTATCTGAATCGAATCGCTTGCTTCCAAATCGGCGATGGTGCGAGCGACTTTCAGGACGCGATGGTAAGCTCGCGCCGAAAGCTGCAAGCGGGTGGTGGCAGTGCGCATCAAATTCTTGCCCGCTTCGTCAAGGACACAGGTTTGGCGCACCTGGGCCGTGCTCATCTCAGCGTTGCAGGTGATCAAAGGGGAGGATTCTTGCTTCTCCTCGGAGAGCTTTAGACGCTCAAATCGCTGGCGTTGGCGTTGTCTGGCGGCCTCGACCCGCTGTTGGATCACTGCTGAAGGTTCGCCCAGGCGATCGTCGCTCAGTTTGTCAACTTCGACGCGGGGAACTTCAACATGGATGTCGATGCGGTCGAGCAGGGGGCCGGAGATGCGCTTTTGGTAACGCGTGACCATCTGTGCCGAGCAGGTGCAGACTTTTTGATGATCGCCATAATAGCCACACGGGCAGGGGTTCATGGCTGCCACCAGTTGAAAGTTCGCTGGAAAGGTGAGCGACCCCTGAGCGCGGCTGATGGTTACCACTTTGTCTTCCAGGGGTTGGCGTAAGACTTCCAGCGTGCGAGGGCTGAATTCGGGTAATTCATCTAGGAACAATACCCCGCGGTGGGCAAGGGAGATCTCGCCGGGGTGCGGCCAGTTGCCGCCGCCGACCAGGCCGGCGTGGCTGATGGTGTGATGGGGGGCGCGAAAGGGTCGCATGCGCACCAATGGAGCATCCTGCGGCAATTGATCGGCAACAGAATAGATGCGCGTCACATCCAGCGCTTCATCGATTGTCAGGCGTGGCAGAATGCCCGGCATGGCTCGCGCCAGCAAGGTCTTGCCGGCGCCTGGCGGTCCGATCATGAGCACATTGTGTCCGCCGGCTGCGGCAACTTCTAAAGCGCGCTTAACGTGTTCCTGTCCTTTGATCTCTTGAAAATCGCTCTGTCCGACAGCCGGCAGGGATTGCAGGTCAATGGAAGGATGGGGTTGCAGGTTCTGTCGGCCGCACAGGTGGGCGAGCAGCTCACCAAGGCTTTTGACCGCCAACACTTCCAGCTCTGGCACTAAAGCGGCTTCGTCTGCATCGGCGGCGGGGACATAAATCCGCCGAAAACCTTGTTGACGGGCAAGGGCAGCCATGGGGAGCACCCCGCGCGTGTGGCGCACTGTGCCATCCAGCGATAGTTCACCCACCACAATGGCATCCTGAACGCTTTCCAAGGGGATTTGTCCAGTACAGGCTAACACGCCGAGGGCGATCGGCAGGTCATAAGCCGGGCCTTCTTTGCGCACGGTTGCCGGGGCAAGGTTGACTACCAGACGGCCGCGCGGGTAGCGTAAGCCGGCGTTTTTGATCGCTGCCTGAACACGCTCGCGGCTCTCTTGTACGGCTGCATCGGGCAAGCCAACGATCACCATTGCCGGCAGTCCCTGGGCGGTATCGACTTCGACCTCGACCACCACCCCATCTAAGCCAATCATTGCGCAGGAATAAATGCGAGCCAGCATGTCTCATCCATCCGTTCGTCAATTGAATCTCAGAGAAAAGGTTTTGGCATTCCTTCACCCCCGCCGGGGCACAGTTCGATCTCTTAGAAGGATTATAATCGCGAATGCCCCGATGAGCACGCGATGAGAAGCAGGTTTCTGGCTGCGGAGTTTGGCGGGTCGATTGCAGACGCGCTAGAACCGTCTGGTTTAAGCTCTGAAAAGGCGGTGTATAATCCAGCTCAGGTTCGAGATACCCCAAAAAGCGTCCCAAAGGTTCGGTTTGGCTGCCAAAATCGCCTAATATTCAACCTTCGGAGCGTTTCAACGGCTATCGCCTTAACCTCCAAACGGTGCCTTTTGAGACAAGTTTCTGGAGAATTGCCATGACTCACCTGCACACCTTTCGCCTGCTGCCTGACCAAGACCTTTACGACGAAATCCAGCATTTTGTCCATACCCAAAACATCCAGGCTGGCGTGATTCTCAGCGCCGTAGGCAGTCTGACCCACGCCACGCTGCGCCTGGCAAATCGCTCAACCTACACCGAGTTTCGCGGGCCGTTCGAAATCGTCTCGATGACCGGCACGGTTTCGATACATGGTTCGCACCTGCATATCGCTATCTCGGATGGAGAGGGCAGAACCCTCGGCGGACATCTGGTGAGCGGCTGTAAGATTTACACCACCGCCGAGATCGTCATCGCCGAGTTGGAGGAAGTTGTCTATCGCCGCGAGCCGTGTGCGCGTTCTGGTTACGATGAACTGGTGGTTAAGCCACGCTGAAGCCGGCCAGAAACCCACCAAAATAGCGCCAGGGCAGCTCCAAAACTAACCGCCAGGATCAGCATCAGGCTGTAGGAACCGCGTTGCGCCATCTGCTGCCCGATGATCCAGGGATAAAGCATTCCCCCAAAACTGCCGCTTGCCCACAAAAACCCTGCCATAGAGCCGGAGATGTTGGTTTGTCTCTCCAGAAAGGCAAAGGTGGTGGGAAAGAGCGGGGCGAGACACAAGCCAACTCCCAGCGCGCCTGCCCAAAGCCAGGCCACCGAAAGGGGATTTAGCCCGATCACCCCCAGGCTCAACAGGATGCCACCCAGGCAGAACAACACCAGATGGCGTAACTCAACCCGGCGTGTGAGCGGTATCGCCGCTGCCCGACCCAGCAAGATGCCCATCCAGTAAAAAGAGGTGAGCATACCGGCCGACCTTTCGGTGGCAAGGTTTAAGGAAAAGGCGTAAGCGTACAGCCAGCCGCTGAACGAGACCTCTCCACCCACGTAAATCAGCACGATCAGACAAAATACCCCGAACCAGAATGGGCGCAACGATGTGCGCAAACCAACGGCTTCTTTCTGGATAGGAGCGGGAGCAGGAAGATACCAGAAAATGAAAGCCAGGGGGATTTTGATCAACGCCAGGGCGCGATAAGCCCAGGCGCCGCCGAGCAGAGAGAACAACAAGGGAGAAAAAACCCCACCCACGGCTGCCAACAGGAACATGCCGTTCAAATAAGGGGCAGAGCGTTGTTCAACTGTCCAAACCAGTTGCAGGTTGCAGCCAACGTCCAGGCTTCCTTCACAGGCGCCAATGACGAACATGACGGTTAAGAGCAAGGAGAAAGCTGCAATGGCTGGCAAAAGAGCTAAGCCAACCGCGGAGATTAACAAGACCGACCCTAAGATAGCCGATCCATTCCAGCGTTGGAAAAGCCTACCCCCTACGAGTGAGCCGCTCAGGTATCCGGCCGAACGGGTCAGAAACAACAACCCCCAGAGCTCGGTTTGGGTAGCAGTGTTTGCGCCGAGGTAGATCAGACTGGGTCCCAACGAGGCAATGGTCGCACCGAGGACGAAATAAGCAGCATAGTAAGCAATGATCCGCTGAACGCCCTGCTTCATGCTGTGCAATGTCGCTCAAAGACATCCAGAAATTCTTGCGGCGTACAAACAACTTCCGCCAACCCCAGCCGCAATCCCAGGCGGGTAATCTGCGGTGGGTCGACATACGTTTGGGCTAGAACCTCTTCCTGGCCGAAAACTTCCCTGGCAGACCCGTCTAACAGCACCTTTCCGCCTCCCATGACAATCACCCGCTGAAAATTTTCGGCGCAAAAATCGATGTCGTGGGTGATGGTAAGCACGGTTTTGCCGCGCCGTTTCATTTCGGCGATGATGGTTGCCAGACGTTCCACCGAAGCAGCATCCTGACCGGTAGTCGGCTCGTCAAAGACCAGAATGGGCGTGTCCATGGCGAGAATTGACGCTACCGCCACCATCTTCCGCCAGGTGGGTGAGAGATCGTAAGGGTTCATGGAGCGCATCCCCTGCAATTGGGTCAGTTGCAAAGCATCTTCGACCAGAGTTTGGATGCGCTCGTTGGGATAGCCCAGGTTGCGCGGACCAAAGCCAATTTCATCCGCCACGGTTTTGGTAAACAACTGCTCGTCGGGGTTCTGAAAGACATAGCCAACCCGCCGAGCCAGTTTGGCAACAGAGAATTGGCGGGTGTCCCAATCGCCGATCAGGACACGCCCCTCTGTTGGCAGCAGCAAGCCATTAAGGTGCTTGACCAGGGTGGTTTTGCCGGCTCCATTCTGACCTATAATGGCAACCTGCTCACCTGGCGTAATTTCCAAAGAGACCCCACTCAAAGCAAGCACACCGTTTGGATATCGAAAGGAGAGATTTTCAATGCGGATGTTCATGCTCTTCCCTCCTGGCGGTGGGTTTGGAGAGAATCTGAGAAACCTGCCACCGCTTCTTCCAACGTGACGGGCAGCGGGCGTTCTTTTTTCCACAAGCTGCGCGGAATTGCCAGGCGTGCGGTTGTGGTATAGCGGGATACCCCAAACCCCTTCTCGCATAACCGCTCGTCGGTCAGAACCTGATGCGGTGTCCCTTCGAGCAGGATTTTTCCCTCCCAAAGGGCGATCACCCGATCGGCAAATTGAGCAATCCATTCCACTTTGTGTTCTGCCATCACCACCGTTATTCCCTGTTCAGCCATCTTGCGGATTGCGCCGAACACTTCGCGGGTCCCGATCGGATCCATTTGCGAGGTCGGTTCATCCAGCACCAGCACTTTGGGTTGCATGACCAGGATCGAAGCTAATGCTACTCGCTGCTGCTGTCCGCCGGAAAGCGAATAGGGGGAGCGATCTGCCAGGTCAGCAATGCCAATCCGTTCAAGCACTTCCTCGACCCGGCGGATGATCTCGGCCCGCGGCACACCAAGGTTTTCCAGACCAAAGGCTACCTCCTCGAAAACTGTGTATTTTGCTCCACTGATCTGATTGAACGGGTTTTGAAAGACCAGCCCGACTTTCATCACCCAATCCGAGAGATTGGAATGTTGGGCGTTGTCGCCGTCCACCTCCACGGTTCCGTGTAGCTCACCCTTGTAAAAATGGGGGATGAAGCCGGCCAGGGTGTAGCAGAGAGTGGATTTTCCGGCCCCATTGGGTCCAATGATGGCCACAAACTCACCTTCCTCGATGTCCAGGTCAATGTCTTGCAAAGCAGGTGTTGGGGTGAGCGGGTAGTGATAGGTAACTTGACGAAGTTTGACGATTGGCATGGCAGATTTCTATGAAAACCAGATGCGGCTAAGCAATGAAGCGAGCATAACGATCAGTAGAAACCAGCGTATTCCTTTATCCAACGGTCGGTCGTTTATTTCATGCAGGGAGGTTTTCGGTCGGCGCGAGGTGAACCCACGCGCTTCAATGGCAATAGCGCGCTCTTCTACTTCGACCAGCGAGCCGAACACCAGCGGACCGACCAGCGGCACCAGGGCGCGAATGCGGCCAATGAAACTCGATTCGGTATCCAACCCGCGCGAACGCTGGGCGGCGATAACGGTGTTGGCTTTGGCTTGCATTTGGGGGATAATTTGCAGGGTAGCGATGATCACATACGCAAATTGACCGGGCAAGCCGCGGTGGGTCAGGTCGGACATCAGTTCGCTAGGATGCGTGCTCAGCATAAACAAAGTGAATGACGAGACCATGACCATGATGCGCATGGCGTTGGCAAAGGCGAGCATTAGGCTCTCTTGGGTGAGGGTTAGAAACCAAACCTTGGCTAGAATCGTCCTCCCGCCTGGGAGAAACAAAGCTTGCATGACGAAAAGAAAGCCGGCTACTGGCAAAATCAACCGTGCCGTGGCTGTGAAGTACTCGCGTTGGACTTTGCCGAGAATCGCTAAAGGAAAGACAACCAGAACCAGCAACAAGTGCGGAGCCCAATAAAAGGGGATCAGGAAAGCTGGCAGGAGCAAACCAAAGATGAGTGTTAGCTTGGTCAATGGATTGAGTTGGTGCAAGAGGCTCTCGCGCTTGACGTAGAACGATAATCGCTCGTGCATTCAGGTCCTTTCTAAGTCCTCACCAACGCCCTCTCGCCAACGGGGAGGGGAGGAGACCCTCCCCCCCAGCCCCTCTCCCAGGGGGAGAGGGGAGGAGACCCTCACCCCCAGCCCCTCTCCCAGGGCGGGAGAGGGGAGGTTGACTCCCTTCTCCCTTATGGAGAAGGGTTGGGGATGAGGGAAAAGGATCAAGGTGTCGAGATGCCGTAGGTGGCGAGGGGAGGTGACCCTCCCCCCAGCCCCTCGCCCAGGGCGGGAGAGGGGAGGTTGACTCCCTTCTCCCTTAGGGAGAAGGGTTGGGGATGAGGGAAGTTGATGCCTCGCCCTTCGTCTGGATGTGCTGTCTTGCATTATCCGCCTGGCGCCAGAATGCGCACCAAGATAAACGCCGCAATCAAGACTAAAATCACCACGACTGCCACAGCAATCCAGAGCTGAGTCTTGCCGGCGCCTTCTTTGATCTCGATATTCTGCGGGCGCGGGAAGCGAGCGACAAAACGCATGGATAAGCCCTGGATAATGGCAAAAGCCAGCAGCGCCGTAGAAATCTTGTCGACCGGTTCAACCAGGAAGTTGGTGCTGAAGACAGCTTCGATCATACCACGCCCGGTCTGGAGCAGGTAAGCGGTGATGAAAGACGAACCGCTGGCGGTGATGCCGCCATAGAGATAGACGGCAATGGGAGTTGAGACGATCGCAGCCGTGAGCGCGACCAGAAAGCCGGTGATGATCACCTGCCAGATATTCTTGAATAAACCGGCGTTGGCGCAAATGCCGGTCACCAGGCCAATAAAGAATGCCACCGGCCACCAGGGGAAGGCATTTGGATCGATTGCCAGTCCCCAAATGATATTCGAGAGAGTGCCGGTCAGCGCCCCAGCCCACGGGCCGCACAGAGCTGCCACCAGCATAGTGCCGATCGAATCCAGATAAACCGGCAGGCGTAAGACAACCACAATTTGTCCCATGACGACATTGATGGCAATGGCCACTGGAATTAAGACCCAGGTCATGGTGTTGAAGTCTTTTTTTAGGGAATCGATAAATTTCATGGCGAAAACTCCTTTCTTGAATGAATTTAGAACAATCGGTTAAAAATACCAACCCCGTTTTCCAGATTGAGTTTCGGAAATTGTTCGCCTTATGTTTCCCTTGTCACCTCCTTCTCCAAAAGTTTTTGGCTAAAGGCAGCGATGCGTTGCACAAATAAATCGAGAAAAGCCTCGGCTCGCACGCCCAAAGCCACGCTCATATTGGCCGGCTTGTCGGTCATGTGGTAAAAATCGGCGAAGGTTTTCCCCATGCAAACCCCTCCACTGATATCCACGTCCACATAAAGCGCTTCATAATCGCATAAGTCTGGTTGAAAGGTCAAAGCCAAGGCAAGTGGATCGTTGATCACGCATCCTTGAATGGATTGATATTGGTCATGGAATTCCATGTAAAAACGCGTTGCCTGACGCAGAAAAGCGGGGATTGGGGAAGGAATCTGTTCCAGCTCTTGTAGATGGGCTTCGGTCAAGATGCACTGATAGGTAACATCCAGAGGAACAAGGGTGATCGGGATTCCACTGTGAAAGACGATATGAGCGGCATGAGGATCAACGTAGGTGTTGAACTCCGCCAGGGGGGTCGTATTGCCTTCGTGGCGGATGGCGCCTCCCATGATAACTAGCTCTTTCACCGCCTGGACAAGGCGCGGCTCCTTCCGTAAAGCCAGGGCAAGATTGGTCAGGGGGCCAATGGCGACAATGGTGATGTCACCCGGCGCGCCGAGGATGCGCTCGATCAGGAAGTCGCAGGCATGTTGTGCCAGAGCCTTGAGGTTCGGTGGTGGTAATTGAGCGTAGCCTAATCCACTTTGCCCGTGTGTCTCTGGAGCTAGCAGAGAGGGTTGCACCAACGGCAGTTCACATCCCCGCGCCACAGGGATGTGCGGCGCTTGAGCAAGTTCTAATATAGACAGGGCGTTGGTGACTCCCTGATCAACCGAACAATTTCCGTGCACGATACTCAAGCCTTCTACCTGGAGTTCGGGCGAAGCAAGCGCCAGCAGGATGGCGGCTGAGTCATCGATGCCAGGGTCGGTGTCGATGAGGATGCGTTTGGGTGAGGAAGGTTGCGCTTGGGTCACGATGAAACACCTGACGGAAGAGGAAAAGAGCATCTAAACACGCCAAACACCGGGTTGAACTACCTAACAACCCTTTGGGTATTGGCTATATTTTACCGTTATTTGGAGGTCGACGCAAAGGCTGATCGTTTGTTTTGTTTGCTGTTGTGACCTGCGAGGATACCAGCTTATGATTACACAGGATTCGTTATCCCGTTTTCATGCGGTGCTTACGGTGTAACCGCTACCATTCCCGATATAAGCCATTTGGCTTATACCAGGTCCGCCATTTTGCGCTGGTAAAGGGCTGTCGCCCTTTTTATACTCCTCCACAGTTCGATATGCGGAGAATAAAGATGAGGTTTATCTTGATAATTTTGATCGGTACGTTGTCGTTGATTCTGGTGGCTTGCGCGCCTTCCATTGCTCCAACTGCCACAATGCCCATGCACAGCGCGCCGATGGTTACGGCTACGCCTAGCAGTATGATGATGCACAATCCTGAAGCTGCGCACATGATGGCGCCGATCACAGCCCCAAACATCCAGCCTGCAGCGCAAAGCGAGGGCGGGCAGCCCCTCGAATACCGGGTGGAGGATGGGGTCAAGGTCTTCGAGCTGACAACCAAAGCGGTGCAATGGATGATTCTGGAGGGTGTTACCATTACGGCATTTACCTACAATGGCACGGTGCCGGGGCCGATGATTCGCGTCACCGAGGGCGACCGGGTTCGGGTCATTGTGAGAAACGAATTGCCCGTTCCGACCACCATTCACTGGCACGGCGTCGAAGTGCCGAATGCCATGGATGGTGTGCCGGGAGTTACGCAAGACCCGATTCAACCCGGCGAAACCTTTACGTATGGGTTTACTGCCAAGCCGGCTGGGACGTTCATGTATCATTCCCATTACGAGAGCGACCGGCAGGTGGTGGCTGGGCTGTATGCTCCCTTTATCATCGATCCTAAGGAAGCCGAAGCCAACCCGCCAGCGGTGGATAAAGTGCTGATGATTTCGGAGTGGCTGGTGCGCGGTGGGCAGACTTTTGCCGCCATGCCGATGAGCGGAATGGAGCCGAATTACTGGTCAACGTTGCGCCCGGCGAACGCTATGACATCGAGTTTGTCGCTACCGAAACGGGTCAATGGATGCTGCACTGTCACATCCCGCACCACACCACCAACGACAATGTCGAGCCGGGTGGCTTGATGTTGATGATCCATGTCGTCGAATAAACCCAAAGGAGAAAGTACGAATGCGCAAAGTAATCTTTATCAGTATGATGATTTTGCTAATCGTTTTGTTGACGGCGTGCGGAGCAGGCGCTACCACCCCTGCGCCATCCACTGCTGAAAAGCTTGTGAACATTGCGGTCAGCACCAATCCCGACCCCGCGGTCGTGGGCGATGTGGAACTGATCTTCACCATCACCGACGCAAACGGCAACCCCATCGAAGGCGCGGCCATGGACGTTTCCGCCGATCACACCGACATGACCGGGATGACGATGAGCGGCGTTGCCACAGAGCAGGGCGGTGGCAGGTATGCCATCAAAGCCAACTTCAGCATGAGTGGCAATTGGAAACTGACTGTTCATGTCCGCAAAGAAGGGCTGGATTACAAAGAAGACATTGCTATCAAAATTCAGTAATCCGCTGACGTTCTACGTTAGCGGTGTCCGCAACCCATCTAACCCCCAGATGCGCTTCTTTCCAGAACCTTTGGCTGCTCTTGGCATGGTCTGGTTTGTCTTTCCAACCCTTTTTCAAATCCAGACGTATAATTGGCAATCGGAGGAATTGACCTGTGCCAAAACTGTCGAGTCAAGCGGAAGTCAGAATCCGCGTCCTATTAGCGGATGACCACCACATTGTCCGGGCCGGGATTCGTCAACTGTTAGAGAGCGCAGCGGATATTCAGGTCATCGCCGAGGCGGGGGATGGCGTCGAGGCGCAAGCGCTCATTCAGGAGCACAACCCCGATGTGGCAGTGCTCGATATCCAAATGCCCAAAGCCAGCGGCATCGAGGTAACGCGCTGGGTGCGCGCTCACCTGCCCGAAGTGGGTGTGCTGATCCTCACCGCTTACGATGACGAGCCGTATGTAATGGCAGTGTTACAGGCGGGGGCCAATGGATACGTGCTCAAAACCGCTAAAACCGAGGAATTGATCCGGGCGGTGCGCGAGGTGCATGAGGGCAAGGCAACGCTCGACTCCACCGTGACGCGCAAATTGATGACCGCGCTATTCAAGCGTCCCGAAAAGACGCTCGTTGAGCCGCTCACCGAGCGCGAACTGGATGTGTTGCGTCTGGCGGCAAAGGGATACACCAACAAAGCCATCGGCGTCCAGTTAGGCATTAGCGACCGCACCGTGCAGGGCCATCTGGCGCACATCTTTGCCAAATTGCAAGCTTCCAGCCGCACCGAGGCGGTCATGCGCGCCGTTTCACTGGGATTGATTTCAGGGGATAGTCCGATGGTTGAGTAGTTATGATGAAACCCAGTTCTTTCTCGTTCTCTCTTCGTCACAGTCTGACCCTGCGGCTGTTTGCCACGATCATCTTGCCGCTCACCCTGCTCTCGGTGGTGATTGCCATTGGCAGTGTGGTACTCCATCAACGGGAAATGCGCGCCCACGCCATCGCTGGAGACTGGCAAGCCGCCACCGATCCTGTTTTAGAGTTGACGCTAATTGCGCCTTTAGCCTTGATCCCGCCGTTGGTTTTCGCCGTAACGGCGTTGTGGTTCGCCAACCGTGAAATCATCCAGCCGCTCCAACGTCTGGAAAGGCAAGCTGCCGCCCTGGTTTGGGGCGACTTTGATGCCATTCAGCAACCTGTCGGCGGGATTGCTGAAGTGCAGCGTCTGCAAAAAGAACTGACGGAAATGGCGCGTAAAGTACAGACGGCGCAGGCTGGGTTGCGCGGCTATATTGGGGCCATTACTACCGCACAGGAAGAGGAACGGCGGCGCCTGGCGCGCGAATTGCACGACGATACCATCCAGGCTATCATCGCCCTCAAACAACGCATCCAACTGACCGAGCAGACGGTGCGCGACCCCGCGGTGCAACGCATGTTGAATGAACTGGAGGACCTCGCCGCCCAAACCATCGAAAACCTGCGCCGCATGACGCGCGCCCTGCGTCCGATCTACCTCGAGGATCTGGGGCTGGTCGCCGCCCTGGATATGCTTGCCCGCGAGACAGGGCAGAACAGCGGCATTTCCATTGCATTCCAGAAAACAGGCGAGGAGCGCCGTCTGTCTCCTGAAGTAGAACTGGCGCTTTACCGAATCGCCCAGGAAGCGCTGAACAACGTAGTGCGCCACTCACAGGCCCGGCGCGCCGACCTGCGCCTCTACTTTGGTGAAAAAACCGTCGAACTGGAAGTAAGCGATGATGGCATCGGCTTCAACGTACCGCAAAGCCCCACCGACTTCGTCCCCAACGGACACTTCGGCCTGCTGGGGATGTACGAGCGCGCTGACCTGATCGGCGCACGGTTGAGCGTGGCATCAGCACCGGGAAAGGGAACCAGGCTCAAAGTCCGCTTGTGAAGTGATACAGGCAAAAATGCCTGTGGGCGGCGCGTCAAATGGCGCTCATTCGACTTAACAACTCAGTGTATAAACGAAATAAAAACTGGAATTGACCGATGATGTTCTTTATGTGGCTGTTGCCGTTGCTGTTAATTGTCCTGATCGTCTACCTGCTTGGTGGAGAGCGTCTGCTGCAGGCTCTTCGTTTCACCCCGGCGCGAAATTGCGCCAATTGCCACCGCGCCGTGCAAGATGACTGGAAGGTTTGTCCGTACTGCGGGCAGACGTTGTAACGTCAACGCCATTTGCGGCTATCCAATCAGAGAAACTGTGCAAGCGGCATGATTTGCTGCTAGAGTATGGATTACTGTCAATTACCAAACCCAAGGAAGGTTTCCTATGAATAAAGCGCTTGCTTGGATTCTTGGTATTCTGGGTGTTCTCACCATTCTCGGTCTGCTGGTTTTTGCCATTGGCGGCTGGGGTTGGTGGTATGGCGGCACCTGTGGCTGGGGCGGCTATGGTCGCTACGGCGGCTGGGGCATGATTCCGAGCATGATGAGGTGGGGTTTCGCGCCCTTCGGCTGGATCGGCGTGATCTTCATGGCGCTCATCCCGCTCAGCTTGCTGGTGCTGACTGTGCTGGGGATCATCTGGCTGGTGCGCGCCGTTGGCGGCACCGTCCCCGCACCGAGCGCCTCCCGCGCCTGCCCGAACTGCGGCGAGGCGGTGCAGGCCGACTGGCGGAACTGTCCCTACTGCGGGATGGCGTTGACGAACTAACCAGTTTTGTCTGTGATGGCGGGCGTAGGCTTCTTCCATGCCCGCTTTTTTACAGGAGCAGGCTCATTTTTGCCTCAGTAAGCGAGCGGAGTTGCCGAGAATGCCAATATCGGGCAGAGATTGCGCTGCCGCAGCCAGGACAGGCGGTAGGATTCCAAACGCAGCCAGCGATAGCCCCACCAGGTTGTAGACCGCCGTAAATGCCAGGTTTATCTTGACCACCCGCAGGGTGCGCCGGGCAATGCGGATCACCTCTGGCACCAGATTCCAGTCCTCGCGCATCAGTGCAATGTGGGCGGCTTCGATGGCGACATCGCTCCCGGCAGCACCCATGGCAATGCCCACATCTGCCTGGGCGAGCGCTGGGGCATCATTCACCCCGTCGCCGACCATGACGACCGTATGTCCGCGCCCTTGATAGTCCTTCACCACCTCGATTTTCTGTTCCGGGAGGAGGTTGGCGCGCCAGGCAATGCCCAGTTCTTCCGCCAGGGCGGCAGCGGTTCTCTCGTTATCACCGCTGAGCAGTTCGATGTGACGGATGCCCAGGGCGCGCACGGCTTCCAGTGCGGCCGGCACTTCGGGGCGTAGCGTATCCTGGGCAGCCAGGATGCCGGCCAACTGGTTGCCGCTCTCCAGAAAGAGAAGCGTCTTTCCCTGCGCTTCGAGTTCGGCCGCTAGGGGAGATGCCTCGGCGGCGGGTATCAGACGGCGATTGCCCACCGCAATACACTGTCCTTGAATTACAGCGCGCACACCCAAACCCGGCACGGATTCGAATTCTTGCGGTTCGAGCAGAGGGATGTTTTCCCGTTGTGCCAGCGTGCGGACGGCGGCTGCCAGCGGGTGTTCCGAATAGCGTTCCGCCGAAGCAACCAGGGTCAGGATCTCAGCCCGCGCCATCCCGTTTAACGAAATGACATCTGTCACCTGCGGTTGCCCCAAGGTGAGCGTGCCGGTCTTGTCCACCAGCAGCACATCGGCGCGGGCGAGCAATTCGAGGGTTTTGCCGCCCTTGATCAGCAGGCCGCGCCGGGCATTCGCCCCAATGGACGCCAGCATTGCCACCGGGGTTGCCAGTGCAAAGGAACACGAACAAGCCACCACCAGCACAGCCGCGCTGGACAACGGATTGCGCGAGAGCAGGAACGTCAGGGCGGCAATGGCGGCGACAACGGGCAGATACCAGGCGCTAAAGCGGTCAGCCAGGCGCTGAACGTCGGCGCGATGAGCTTCGGCCTCCTCCACCATTTTGATCACCCGCCCGAAAGTGGTTTCCATGCCGATTCGTTCGGCGCGGATGCGCAGACTGCCGAGCCTGGCGATGGTGGCGGCGTAGACGCGACTGCCACGAGTAGCTTCGACGGGCATCGCTTCGCCGGTGATAGCCGATTGGTCAAGGGTAGCCTGTCCGCCAATCACTTCGCCATCCACCGGAATCTTTTCGCCTGGACGGACGATAACGGTCTCTCCCACTTTGACATCCTGGATCGGAACTTCGACTTCCACCCCGTCCCGTTCGACACGAGCAGTCTGCGGGGCAAGTGAAGCAAGCTCCCTGATGGCGCGGCGGGCGGATTTGGCAGTGAAGTTTTCGACAATATCGCCAATGCGCATAAACAGCACCACCAGCGCTGCGGTTGTCCATTGCCCGACAGCTAGGGCGGCAAGAACTCCTAGCGTCATCAGGGTATGGGAAGTGATTTGCCGCCTCAAGCCGGCGCGCAGGACGTTTAAGAAAACAGGATAGCCGCCGGCGAGAACCAGCATCAAACCCAGCAGGAAGGGGACACGCTCATTCAGGTAGTCGAACCATCCCAGGAACTCGCCAAAGAGAACCGCGCCCAGAATGAGAGCAAACACGGCGACCAGCAGGAGTGTCAAGCGGCGGTTGATACCATCCATTGAGACGGGAGCAATCTGGAGGATATCCGAGGCGGGAACATCATACCCTGCAGCGCGAACGGCGGCGCGGATTTCGGGGAGTCCTGCCTGATCGAGGTCGAGGCGCACAAGCGCTTTTTCCGCACCGAGGAAGACCTGCACCGAGTGCACGCCGGGCAGTCTCTCGATAGCCTGTTGAACGTGTTGCGTGCATTCGGCGCAGTCCATACCAGAGATGGGGATTTCGAGGGTTTGAAGTTGCGTCATGAATTTTCTGCCACGCTGTAACGAGTGCATTCGTAAACGCCGCGCGCCACATCGGCAAGGAGCGTCTCTGCCAGGTGGAGCAATTCTTCCACGCGCGGGTCGCTCAAGCGATAGACAACGAACTTGCCGCGCGGTTCGGGCGTCACCAGGCCGCAATCGCGCAGACAGGACAGGTGATTGGAAACATTGGATTGAGAAAGCCCCGTCCGCTCGACGATCGCGCCGACGGTAAGCTCGCCTGCCCGCAAGGCCTCCAGGATTCTTAAGCGCGAGGGGTCGCTGAAGCCGCGAAAGAGTCGCGCTTTGACGTTCAAGTGAGTAGTTTCGGAGGTGAGGAGCATGGGTTTCTCGATTATAATATCATTGATTGATGATATGATAATATGAGATGGTCAGTATTGTCAAGTTCCCCGTAGGTATGATCCCCTTTTGGTGATTCAACCCTGCAGGTTAAGAATGGACGAGGATTTGTTCGTTCGGCTACAATGCTCTTGTGTTCCCAAGGATATGATGTGCCCAGTGTCTGTGAATAACCGATAAATGGCTGGAAAGACGCTGCCCTTTCCGCCAGATTGCGATGGTTGCCTTATGTGCTGTTTGCGAAAGTGCTTGACAGCAATGAGAAGAGAAGTAACAATCTCTAATGTGGTCACATAAAGAACCACAAAGGAGATATTGATGAAGGAAGAAATTGGCATTCGCGAATTAAAATCCCGCGCCTCAGCGTTGGCGCGCGCCGTGCGCGAAAAACACGCTCGCTATATCATTACCCAACGCGGCAAGCCGGTTGCGCTGCTCGTCCCCATGGATGCGTCTCTTCCGCAGGCAACGGAAGACGAAGTCTGGGCGCGGTTGGAAAAAATCCGTGATGAACTTGGCAAAGGCTGGCAGAGCGAAAAAAGCGCGCTGGAGATCCTCGCGGAGATGCGTCGATGAATACTGCGGACTGGCTTTATGAGTTTCGGCGGTTTCCCCACGTTACCTGGATTAACCTGGATGAAAACCTGGCTGCTCTGGCGGCCGAAATTGCCGCCCGCCATCGCCTGCGCGGTAGTGACGCCGTCTATGCTGCCGTTGCGCGGCGCGTCGCTGCGACCCTTATCACCCTGGACGCTGAACGACTGGAACGAGTCCAAACGGTCGTCACGGTGAGGAGACCTTGAATCAATCGGGTGGCCGTTACCCTATTGCTCAGGGTGGGAGAGCTGGGCTGTACCTGGGATAAGGTAGCCGTGGGCGAGCAAATAGGGTCGAAAGGTGCGATTGAGGAGCTCCACCTCTTGCTCTTGAAAGGCTTGGCGGTGGCGGCCGATTTTTCCCTGACGGAAGTGCAAGCCTTTTTGTTCTTCTTGGGAACGGTGGGGTTGGTAGCGTTCGATGACGGCCTGGATTTGAGGAACAGACGGGTCTAATCCCAGGAATTCGGCAAGGCGTTTGGATTCGGACTCGTAGTCCGTTAAGAGGTCTTCATACCGCGTCGCCAGCACAGATGGGATTGCCAGCCATTGCTCGGAGATGGCTACATACTGGCGCATGAAATCGAGGGCATGCTCGAAATCGGTGAGTTCGGCGAAGGCGTTGCGGTTGCCCTTTTCGCGAGCGCGGCGGCCGTTTTCATAAGCCGAGAGCAGAGCATCGCGTGGGTCGCGGTAGATATAGGCTGCCTTCATCCAACCGCGTCCCAGCAGCCATTTTGCCAGAGGAGTGGGCGCAGCATGGGCTTTGAAAACATAGGTGTATCCGAACAGGGATGGAAGCAGACAGAGCAGCAAGCGGCGCGGGGTCAGGGCGCCCAGGTTGCAATTGACTTCGGTGAGGATCGATTCCAGGTGATAGCGCTTGCGAATCTGGCGCGCGTCGGTTCCTCCTGCGGCGACGATCAGATCGTGCATCAGGTTATAATGCCAGCCAGAGCCAGCCCGCGGCATTCCAACAGCCAGAATCAACATCGGTTGAAGGAAATTATATCACCGAAAAAAAACGCTCCAGTTGGAGGAGAGACCCTCACCCCCGGCCCCTCTCCCAGGGCGGGAGAGGGGAGGTTGCCCTTACCCCCGGCCCCTCTCCCAGGGCGGGAGAGGGGAGGTTGCCCTCACCCCCGGCGCCTCTCCCAGGGCGGGCTTCAAGGGCGGACAGATGGAGTGGCTAAACGTGAGCATTTGAAGACGAAGGCGTAGGCATGGTGATTGCGAATTTGGGTTTCCCAGTTGGGTGCTTCCCAATCA
>Ga0209691_1000703_pt1 | contig 22376 bp, 24 predicted proteins | sample YNPMSBMetaG_FD_187120 | JGI IMG/M metagenome (GOLD analysis project Ga0209691, IMG submission 187120) | Anoxygenic and chlorotrophic microbial mat microbial communities from Yellowstone National Park, USA - YNP MS-B MetaG (SPAdes) (version 2) ... | reverse complement strand
GTGTGGACGCCCCTCCGTCAGGGCCTGAGCGGTCTCTCGCTCAGGATCAAGGACAACACAGATGTCTGTCCTCAACCTCTTGAAGAAACTTCGCGGAGGCTGCCATGAAAACCATCCTGCGTCTGAGCATCATCCTTCTGGTGATGATCTTGATCGGCGTCGGGATCGTTGCCCTGTTCGAGAATCCCACCGTGCAAAACCGCCTGGGGCTGGAGGCTGCTTCTGGTCGCGGCGGGCGAGCTGCCGAAGCAGGCACGGATTTGTTCGAGTGGCAAGGTGCTGAGCCTGGTGGGAGAGGCAATGGACAAGGGCGGGGTTTTGGCGCCGCACAAGGCGAGGGACGCGGATTTGGCTGGCGCGGCGGACCAGGTGAAGAAGGCGGACTCGGCCAGGGCACCGAACGAGGCGAGGGAGATGGATCCGATTATGAGGCCGAACCAGGCGATGGGCGCGGGTTTGGTCGCCGCGCTGGCGGTGGCGAGCGCATTGATGAGTTCCCTTCGAGCGAAGGTTGGTTGGGGCTGGTCGGAATTCTCTTGCGCCTGGCAATCGTGATGGCTGTGGTGGTTGCACTGGTCAAATTTGGGCGCTGGATCGGGCGTAAACTCAAACCGAATGGCCGGATCAAAGCCGAGAATGCCAGCCCTTCGTAGCCGTTTTGCCGCTATAATTAGCGCATGGGAATTGACTCGCAGTTTCTCGAGCAGATGGATTGGACTGGCGCCCTGCAACGGCGCGCTTTTTTGGATGAAGCCGTGAGCGAGTTTCGCAAGTTTCAGCGCTATGGACGTCCCTTTGCCTTTTTAATCCTCGATATCGATGAATGGCAAGCCTTCAACCAGCGCACTTCGCCGGAGACAGCCGATGCCGTGCTGACACAACTCGTTACGGCAGTGACCCAAATGCTGCGCGAACATGACCGGGTTGGGCGGCTGGGCGGCGATGAGTTCGGGGTTCTGCTCCTGGAAACCGACCGCCAGGCTGCCCTCCGCACAGCCGAGCGCATTCGTCAGGATTGCGCAGCCTTGATCTTTCCTTTCGGGGAAGAAAATTACGCCCTTACCCTGAGCATCGGCGGCAGCCTGCCCTGTGCTGAAGATCTGTCTTTCGAAAGGGTGTTTCTGCGCGCCGACCAGGCATTGCAGCGCGCCAAACAAGCCGGGCGCAACCGGGTGGAGATCGATTAGGGGGGTACGATGGTGAAACTGGTGTAATGATAGGCGATTTTGTCCTGATATAAACCCAGGGTGTCACTGCCGTTTTCCACCCGCCCGCGGGGCGAAACGGCGCGCCAACTGAACCAGCGGGCGCTCCCCTGTCCGCTATGGGCAAGATGGGTGAAGGTGGCGTTGGGCAATAGCTGGTTGAGCAGGCTATCGTACCAGGCGCGCAGGGCGGTTAATCCCTGGATGGTGCGGGCTGCGTTGACATGCACAGCATCGGAGAGATAGAGGGCAAGCACGGCATCGACATTGCGGGCGTTTAAGGCGTCAATCAAAATCTGGCTGATGTCGGCGGATGGCGGGGCAAAAGACCAGGGGTAATCGCGGATGATATTCCATACTTGTGGCAGATACTTGCGCGTGTTCGACCATTCCCAAAAGCTGGCTGCGCTCAAGCCCAGGCTTTGGGCGGTGGTGAGAAAGTCCAGCACTTCTGTGGGGCTGGCTGCCCAACTGCCGCTGCGGTAAGCCGCCCCAACCGGCAGAATGGGTCGGAAAGGAGACAGGGCTTGAAATTCCATCACGGAACGACGCAACTGATCGGCGGGGTTGTGAGCCTGCTCCCAATACACCTGGGGCATGTTGTAGTCGCATGGCTCCAGGAATTCCTTCCACGGCACCTGCGGGTGGTAAGTGGGATAGCGATAGGAACACAAAGCAATTGGGAAGGTCGGATAAGCGCTGCGCAGGCGTTTCATAAACGTGCGCGCTGCGGCATCTTTGCCGGGTTGCTTGAATTCCCCTTCCACATCCAGGACATATCCGTCCAGCCCCAGTTGACCGATGCGTTGAATGGCTTTATCGGCTTCGCTGATTGGCTCGTTGCCGTAGATGTAATGCCAGCCCCAGCACTGGATGCCCTTTTGGCGCAGGGCGGCGATCAGCGGCGGCACCAGGTCAACGTTGTTGACAATGTTATAGCTATATGCGCCATCGGCAACTTTGATCAAGACATAGGTGAAGTTTGCCTGTTGCGCCAGATTGGCAATGGCGTTGACATCGCCGTTTTCACATGTCCAGATGCGCCAGATAAAATAGCCTTTGCCTTGCACCGTCATTGTTTACACCCTCGCCGGGCGGTCATTTGCCGCCAACCACTTGTTTGACCAGTTTGCGGATGGCAGTTTCGTTGGGCAGCAGCACCATTGCCCCGCCAGGCGTGATGTAGTCATACGCCATCTCTGGGGTGATAAAGTAATGCTTGATGCGCGAGCGGTCAAGGGCAACCTGAGCAGCAATGGGCAAGAGAGCCAGGCCATCTTCGAATTTCAGGTTGGTGACGACAGCCTTCTTGTAGGCTTTGTAAAACTCCGGAGCGCGGCTGAGGGCGTCGAGGCTGATGAACTTCTCGAACAGAGCAAGCAAGACCTCTTGTTGACGGCGATTGCGGGCAAAATCGTTGGAAGTCTTGCGCGAACGCACATACCACAGCGCCATATCAGCATCCATGTGCACTTTGCCTTTGGGGATGGTAATCCACCCTTTGCCGGGATACTTATCGTATAAAGGTTGCGTTACTTTGACCTCCAATCCGCCCAAATCATCCACAACCCGCTTGAAGGAGCGAAAGTTGATCAGCGCATAATGGGTGGGCCTGACGCCGAAATTCTGTTGCATGGTTGCGGCTAAGCCTTCAAACCCGCCGTGTTGCCAGGCAACATTAATGCGATCCTGAGTCCAACCCGGGATATAGACATATAAATCGCGCGGGAAAGACAAAATGTGAACCGTACCTTTTTCGGTATCAATGCTGACCAGGATGATCGTATCGGTGCGGAACAGGGTGCCGCCTGGGCGGCGGTCAGAACCGAGCAACAGGATATTGAGCCGTTTGGGCAGATTTCCAACCGCTTCAGCGGGGGTGAAGGTGGTTTGCGGGGCGGGGGTTTCCAGCGGCGCTGGTGGGGTGGCGCTGGGTTCGGGGGTAAAGGTCGGGATTTCAGTAGGGGTGATCACCGGCGTCGGCGGCAACGGCTGGAAAGGCGTTGGGCTGGGAGTGACGTTGAGACTTTGTGCCCTGGCTTTCTCAACCGGCAAATCTTGCGCCAGCCCTTCGGTGAGCGGGGGGAGGATCGCAGTCAGGTTAGGCAAGATACAGCCGCTCAGAAAGAGCGTCAATAAAAAGAGGTAGAGGAGAAGACAGTTCGGTTTGTTCATCAAGCAGTCAGGATTGCAAGAAGGATACCATCTTTTCTGCCCAATGGCGCTGAAAGTTTGCTTGCTCAGGCAATGTTCCTGTCCTGGCCGCAAGTATCACGGGGCGGTGGTGGGTAAGGGGGTGATGACGATTGGCGTCACCCCAGGACCAGAGGGAGAGGTTGGTTTCGGCGCTTTTTGGGTGGCCGTTGGCGGTTTGCCCTGGGGCAAACGCGGCACATACAGTTTTTGCCCCACGCGCACGGTGGTGGAATTCCCCAGGCAGTTTGCCCATTGCAATTGAGCCACCGAAACGCCGCTTTGAACGGCGATGCCATATAACGTATCGCCCTTCTGGACTATATAGATCACCCAACCGGATGGAGGTCCACACTTTGCTCCGCCGCCTGGCTGGGTGGCTTTGGGTTTACGCGGCTTTTCGGTTGCCGTAGCCGTCGGTGTGATGGTTGCCGGCGGCAAGTAGATCACGCTGTTGGCGCTCAGCAGTTCAGCGGCGGTCAGGCAATTCGCTTCTAAAATGGCCTCTGGACTTAGGCCGTATTGAAGCGCAAGGGCATCCAGGGAGATTTCGGCGGTCAGGGTCGTCGGTACCCAGCCAACAGGGTAGGCGCAGGTTGGGGTGGGCGATGGGGTGCTCGTGGCGGTCTGGGTTGGCGCCGGGGTAAACGTTGCGCTTGGGAGCACTTCCAAAACCGCTTCGCTCTGGAGCGCCTGCTCCACGGCAGCCGTGGGTTCGACGGTTTCCTCCGCACTGCTGTTTGGGCGCAGCAATCCGCCTTCGGTTAACGAAAGCACCAGGCTGCCCAGAACGACCACCAGAGAAATCATCCATAAGCCGATGGCGATGCCCCAACCCAGTTTTCCTTTCATGGTTCACGCTCCTCCGCTGATTCCTTGCCGTTGCGGGAGGCCGTCGAGAGCAAGACGCTAAAGGTCGTCCCTTCACCCGGGCGGCTATCCACCCAAATGCGGCCGTTCAAAGCCTCCACTAGGGTCTTTACGATGTACAAGGCGGCGCCGTTCTCGGCAACCCCAGGGATCTCGACCCGCCGTTCGCGGGCGAAAAGATTGGGCAGATGCTCCACGGCAATGCCGCCCCCGCTATCCTGGATTTGTAAAAGCAAATATCCCTGAGCGGTATTTTCCCGTTCCTCCCTGGCAGAGATGTGCACTGTGCTGCCCTCAGGAGAAACTTTGATGGCATTCTGGAGAAGTTTGACCAGAATCTGTTCGAGAGCCCCTGGATCGCCAGATACAGGCGAGAGTTCGCCCGGCAGGTCGCTCTGGATTTCGATGCGACGGCTATCCTGGAGCTCGCGCACTTCCTTCAAGGCATTTTCGATGACCCCCTTTAATGAAACGGCTTCAACATTCAGTTGAATCTGACCGCCCTGCAAATCGATAGGCGGGGTATAGTCGTCCAGGATCGCCATCATCCGCTGGGTGGCAAGGCGAATCCGCTCCAGGAATTTCCGCTGTAAGGCACCCAGGATGCCAACCGACTCGCCCAATAAGAAATCGGTGTAGCCGACAATGGAGGCTAAAGGTTGGCGCAGTTCGGTGCCCAGATTAGCGAGTAGGTTGACGGTTTCCCCTCCGCCACCTTCAATTTGGGCGCGGCGCAGTTGTTGCTGAGTTTCCTCGAGCTCTGCTCGCAAACGAGCAATCTCTTCCAGGGCAAGGCGCAGTTCACCTTCCAGGCTGGCAGAGTCGTTAGCCGCCAGGCGGGGCAACTCAAGCGGGACAGGCGCAGGCGGCTCAAGTTCGGTTGCTTGGCTCGCGCTCTCTTGCAAGGTGGCCAGTTCAGCCTGCAGGGTTTCCAGTTGCGCCTGAGTTTCGGCAAGAGCCTGACGGGTTTCAGCAAGTTCAACGGCAGCCTGGAGTTGAGGTTGCAATTGACGGATCAGCTTGCCAACCACGCGGCTCAAGTTCACCAATTGAATTTGCTCATCACCGCTCCAGGCGTGTTTAGAATACGGGGAAAGCAGGATAACTCCAAAAAGGGGCGCTTGATCGTCAGCATGGATCACGCCCATCAAGAGATCGCCGCTTTGATTCAAGCCCAGGCAAGTAGCCAGGTAACCCAAATCCGGCGTAGGGGCATCGGCTTTCATGCGCATGGGTTTGGCATGGCGAAGGTTGGCTGCCAGGGTGGGCATCTGGCGGCCATCGAGAACGCCGCCCTCCAGGTTTACCTCGCGGATGAGGTCATAGCCGCCATGCAGGAGGATGTGCCAGCTCTCATCGGGTGGAGAGACCAGACAACACAAGTCGGCGCGCAGGGCGCGGGCAAAGAGGGCGGACAAGGCGTTGCTCAACTGCCCTCGCTGCATGTCCATGGGCAGGCTCAGACAGGTTTGAATGAGTTGCATTTCGAGGGGCGCCAGGCGCTCAGGCTGGGCGACGCTTTCAGCCTGCGAGGCGGATGGCTCAGCCGTAAGCGGCAGCGGTGTGCGCAAGGGGATCAGGATCAACAGCGGGTAAGCGATGATCTCTGCCAGCCGAATGACGCCCGAATAATCCCGCTCCAGGGCTGGAAAGAGAAAGTGGAGCAGAACTCCCGCCCCAATGACCAGAAAGAAGAGCAACCCCGCGCTCCAGCCATCGGGGCGTTTGAGGATGAGTAAGCTAAGCGCCAGCAAGGCAATCAGTACCCCAGCCAGCGTAGCCGCCTGATCGATCAGGCTGGCGTTGAAAGACGTCGTGCCGGCCTGATTCAGCCACCACAGGCAGAGAAACAGACCAAAAAAGAGACCAAAGAAGGAAAATAACAGGGCAGCAAAATCCGCCCGGCGTTGCGGCTGAGGGAACGCCCACAGCCAGAGCAAGATGATCAGGCTCACCAGCCCAACGCTGCGCTCGAGGGCCGGCAACAAAGCCTGTTCAGCGATCAAGCCCTGCCAGGCAAGCCCTCCGCCAACAAAGAGAGCGAGGCGTAAAACGATGAGCGGCAAAAAACCGATCAGCAGGCGGCGGCTTGATGTGGGTTCGTCGCTTTTCCCCAAGTAGAGACTGACCGGTAAAACCGCCACAAGGGAGAAGGCAACTACCAAATGATAGATTAAATTGCCCGGCGGGTTGGTGAGTAAGTCCAGAAAGGGTTGAAAAACATCTGGCATGGGCAAATCCTTGCTAAATTATAGCACGTGGCAAAAATTTTTCACTCAACAAGGTTGACAAACGCCATAATCGGAGTAAAATTTTGTATAGAAAGCCGAAGTGGCGGAACTGGCAGACGCGCTACGTTCAGGGCGTAGTGAGCTTACGCTCGTGTGGGTTCAAATCCCACCTTCGGCACCTGTTGTCATCCTCCATATCGATGGGTTAGGACTTGTCCGCTGTGGCGGACAAGTTTTCTTAAACAGCTTTGGGAAGGGATGCAATCTTTATGCCCGGCCGCAGGTAAGGCAATGCCCTGGCAAGCAGGGGTTTTCCCCCCTATGCCCCAGAAGTTGGTTGAGGTAGAAGCTCACGGTTGAAACTCTACGCTGAACGTCCACGTGGCTGGGAAACTGTAGCCAAGGGCATCGTAGAATCGCTGCAGCACTTCCAGATCGGTCATCTGGGGCGGTTTTTGTTTGATCTGTGGCCATGCTCCGCCACCTCCGTTTCCGGAAAAGGTGATCCATTCGATTTCGATCCCTTGCTGCCGCAGTTTCTCCCTAGCGGCTTGCAGTTGATCGTCGGGGATGATTTCTGGCTGGCTTTGTTCGATGCGAACCGTGAGGATGAGCGCTTCGGGGCGGCTGTGATGTCCGACGGCGAACCCGCCGATCACACAACGCACATTGCCGGGCAGGGTTGCCCACTCAGGTCGCCCAGTCATGCCGTAGTCGCTATCAAAGATCAACCCATAGTCGCTCAGCGATGCCTGAGCCTGGCCGATTTGCAACGTGGTTTGGTTGGAAAGCATCCAGTCCGCCTGACCAGGCTTGTGGTAGCACAGATAGGCTCTGGTGAAGGAGGGGGTGATTTCCAGCTTCTCTAGGCGCATCTGTAAGCCTTCGGCGCTGACATCCTGAAGCGGCGTGAGGACAACCGCCGGGTAAGCCGGGAGATCGAGATCGAAGGTGAACTCCTGCCCTCCCTGCGCTTGCCAGACATTGAAGGTGATTTTCAGCTTGCCTACAAAGCGTCCGTTCACAATCGGCTGCCTGGATGAGAAGACATCGCTATCGGCTTTTTGACCAGGCGGTTGGGCAAAGGTGAGCGTGGCGATAAAAACGGTTGGGTCGTTTTCAGCGGATTGAACACCGCCTCCACCAACGAAAAATGGTTTGCCTTCCAGATCGGTCAATTGGATGTCGGGGTATTGCTCGGCTGACAATCCTTCGACCCGATAAACCACGGCAGCGCGCAGAGCATCTACATAGGCATGCAGCAGGGTCACCCTGATCTCGCCAAGTTCCTGGGAAGGAAGCGGATCGATGCCCGGAACGGATTTGCGCCACGGCAGCTCCGCCCAGATGAACTCCAATGACCCGCCGAGGTGCTGGCCGGTCGCATCTTGCAACCCTTCTACCAACACCCGCAGGGATTGCACATCTTGCGGCAGAGGTGGAAAGAGCGCTTCGAGACAATGCCAGCCGTTTTCGGCCACGCTTTCGATCAGCCGCTGCGGAAGCACAGCAGGGGCAGTGAAGATCGTCTGCGGGTTTTGCCCGCTTTCCAAACCGGCCGCATAGCTCAGCTTCGGGCTGGGTATGCTGGATTGTTGATAACAGAGTCTGGCGCGGGTCTCCTGCGGGGTCGCCACGACCCACTCAAGGCGCGTTTCCTGACCACCATAGCGCACGGCGTAGGTATTTCCGCCGCCATAAGACGTCTGGTGCACCAGCACCTGGGCGGCGGTGAAGCGAAAAGTATCCAGAACCATGCCGTTCTCATCGAGCAAGGGAATGGCAAGGCTGAGATCAGTCAGAGTTTCGGTGCGGTCTGGGGTTTCGCTCGCTCGAATGAGCTGATGGACAACATAGCGACCTTTCCATCCGCTTTCGCCCGGCGTGAGCGCCATGCCCGCCCCGACATATTGCTCGGCTTGCAGATTGCCAAAGTTGAGTTGGGGAATGCCCAAATGCTTGCCATCTTTCAAGCCAGAGACCGAAAAGCCAATCGCCTGCCACATATGATCGAGATATACCCAATCGAGGCGCAGGGTCACACCCTGCAGGGTTTGGGCTTCACCCACAGGAACGGCAGGCGGCAAAGGTGTGGCAGTTGGCAGAGGGGTGGGCACAGCGGTGGCGTTTTGCTCGCTGACCAGGCCGGCCTGGCTGACCGCCTCTAAACCGACATCGCCGCGGAAATAATTATAGAGTGCATACGCAACGCCGCTGACCAGGGCAAGCGCCAGCAAGACTAGCAGCACGGTCCAAAGCAGTTTTCTGGCAGGTTTCATCGTTTTGATCTCCTTTTGTTCGAGGGCTGATGCCAGTTGCGGCCACAGGTTGACCGTCTCCGGCACCTCCCGGCGAGCGATGGATTGCAGGGCGGACTTTAGACGCTCATCAGGTTTCATCTTGCCCTTCTTTCTCCAACAAGGCGCGCAGACGAGCGCGGGCAGCATTCAATAACCATTTCACCGTGCCAGGCCGAAGGCCGAGTTCTTCCACCATTTCTTTCTCACTCCAACCCAGGTAATATCGTTGCACCAGCACCGCCCGCTGACGAGGGGAAAGCTTTTGCAAGGCATTGAGCAGATGTTGTTGATCTTGCAAGGCTTCAACCTCCGCTTCAGCCGATTGTCCGCTGCCAAACAGGCTCTCGAACCAGACTTCCTCGCCATCGCTTTCGGCATAGAGGTTGCGCGCCTGTTGCCTGGCTGCTCTGACTGCGGCGCGGATGACACTGCGCAGAAACCAGGGTTCGAAGGGGCGCTGCGAGTCGAAACTGCGGATGGCGCGCGTCAGGCGCAGGAAACATTCTTGCACCACATCTTCGGCAAGGGCAAGATCGCGCGTGATGAGATTGGCAACGCGCAGCGCCTTGACCTGATAGCGCAAGACGAGGAACTCTAACCCGGCGAGATCGCCATCTTTCAAACGCTGGATAGCCGCTTCTTCGTCCATCGTCCTCCGAGAGGGGTTGGGTGAGCGCTCACACTATAGCATATAGTCCGCAAGCCCGCAAAAGGTTGGGGAGAGGATAACAGGTTTTTGGGCATTTTTGGGAGAATATGGCGCTTTGATAGCAAGGAAGAATAACCCAGAGGCAAACTTCTCCGCACTGGAGCGAAAAATGGTAAGATTAAACAGATGGATTGGACACCGCGGGCAAGTCCATGCTAATAGAAGAATTCAGTATCGAACTTTATCCACCGCCGTGGGGTCCGGGTAGCGACCGCTTTGCTGCCCGAACGCGCTTTTCGGTGAACATATCCAAAGTCCTCCCTTACCTGAATGCTGTCCTGCGCGGCGCTCATTATGTGCCATCGATGAACATGCTCATAGTCAAGCAGGGCAGCCTGCTGGTGGCATTTCACCCTTATGAAATCGCCATTACCGAAGCCGAAAACTACGCCGCTGCGGAAAGACAACTGAAGCAGTGGATCGACCTGGTCAATCAAACGTGGGAGCGCCGTCGTGAAATCACCCCTGACCAGAGCACCCGCCCGCGCCCGACCCATATGACAATCTACAAATTGCTACCCAACACCAACTGTCGCCAATGCGAAGAGTTGACCTGTTATATCTTTGCCACCAAGCTGGTGCTGGGGTTGAAGCAATTGGAGGACTGTAAACCCCTCCTGGAAGCGGAGCACGCAGACAAACTGGCGGCCTTGAAGGATTTGCTTTCGCTTTAATGAGGCGGGCTTGGGTGAGCGATCGACGTTTTTGGATTGGTGATCCTTTGAAAGTAATATCTTGAATTTGAAAAAGCAGGATAGTTATGAATTACTATCTTTCAGTATGAGTTCAATGAACCTATAAGCGATTTTCTCGATGTCTTCTATGGTGAGACTTGCCTCCCATGTAGTTTGGCCGTATCGAGAGTTCCAAACACGTAACCCAGTTATTTCTTTATTTTTATTACTGAGAAACTCCAAGTTGCAATGTACGATAGCGTTCCGTAAATAACGGACGAGTTCCTGCAAGTCTTTTGCTTCATAATTGCCTTCAACTGTCGGGATAGGCCAGCCTTGGTTTGCTAATTCCGAAAGAGGTGTTTTAGGTATTTTGTCAAAATACCTTTCTTTCGGGAATACGAGAAGTCCAAGCATCGAATTGATTAGTTGGGTGACTTCATACACTTCTATATTATTATCGGGTTTTGTCCTTTTAAGATAGAGCAAAGCATCGAGATTTTTGCGAGTGCGGTATGCAAAATCTTGCACAAGTTTTTCGTACTCCATCACATTCCACTCCGAGACCTATGAGTTGAGAGAGGGTCGATGGCACTGGGGTTGAGTTAACATAGCTCCTCATTAGAAGCCAGACAGTTGAGCGTTTTCAAAAATGATAGCACAAACACTTCCTGCGCGCAAGTAAGTTACCTGATGAATAACAACCTACCATCACAAGTTGTATTGGTAATTTGCTGAGAAAACCTTCCACGAATAAGCCACGAATAAACGATTGACGGAGCTATTCGTGCATTCGATAAACATTCGGGGACAGTCTGCCCTGCCCAATAGAGCCTATGATAGGTCATTTCCTACTTTGAATGATTTGATTTTCTTTTGAGGGGTTTAGAGAGAGATCAGATTGTGTTTGTCCGGCAGTTCCCCTTGAATGCTGCCATTCCTCCTGTCTCCAACCGGCACTCCTAACCAAAGAAGGGTAAAATATCTATAAGCCTCTCCGAAGGATCACAGAGGGATATGATTGCACTTCCTCCTTCTCCAAAACTGCCCATTGTGGCGCTTGCCTCCTGTTTTGAGCAGGTCACCAATTCCTATAAGTTTTACTGGTTTCTAGCAATTTTAGACCATGTGCGCGAAAACCAATCTGCGTTGATTCCTTTTCGTTCTCTTTTAGCTTCCATGGTCGGCTTGTCCTGGTATCCCTTGATTTTCTATCGCTTGTCATTGGGCAAACAAGATCAACTGGGGCGAGCGGTTAATCTAATCAGCCAGGTCTCCGCCCTGGATGCCAGCAGTTCAAAAGCCCAAATTCTTGCTACCACGCTGCGTCATCTGGAATCAAGAGATGGTGTCGGACTTCAGATAGCACGATTAGCCGCCTTTGTGCCTTACCGCTTTCTCAGCCCATTTTTTGCGCAACAGCTCAGGGGGCGGCCAGATTGGGAGAAAAATCGTCGCATCCGCCAACTGGCGGAAGAGGCTTTTTCTTCGCCCGAGCCTTGCCTGTACCGCTTTGTCAGAACTCCTGAGTTGGGAATTGAAATCCATCCTGACTGGTACGACTATCTCCAGCAACACCTTAAAATTCTGACCGATTTTTGTTACTGGAATCTGGTTAATTATCTCCAGAAGAACAACCCAAATGTCCTGAATATTGCCGCCAAACTATTTATTCCAACTCAACGAGAGCTAAGCCTGGCGAGACAATTTTGGAATCTGGTATTATCGCGAAAAGGGCAAATCCATTGCATTTATTCAGGAGAGCCTATCCATCGCGGGGCTTATTCAATCGATCATTTCTTGCCGTGGCGGTTTGTTGCCCATGATGCGCTGTGGAACCTCGCCCCGACGACTCGCCAGGTCAACTCAGCCAAGAGCGATTGCATTCCTGACCTTGCATATCTTGATCGCTTTGCCGAACTACAACACGAAGCGGTTCAGATCGTCTCGCAAACATCGAGAAGTGAAAGACTTCTCGAAGATTATGTGCTTCTTTTCCGAATCGGGGATATTCATGAACTTCAAACCATGAACCTTTCAACCTTTCGGGAGAGATTACGCGAAGCGATTGCGCCTCAAATTCCGATTGCCGCCAATATGGGCTTTGTAACCGGCTGGAGATTTAGCCCATGAACCTGGTTTACCGTTCGCCCCAGAATCCGAACAGCCACCTTACGGTCAAGGAACGCCGAGAACCTTCGTTTCCAACTCGATTTCTCTGGAAAGAGGGCTATCTTCAAGGGCGCATCCTGGATTTCGGGTGCGGATTGGGAGCAGATGTAGATTTTTTGCGTCGCAAAGGCTTTGAGGTGGTCGGGTACGATCCTTATTACTTTCCGGAATTACCCCAGGGCAAATTTGATACCATCCTGTGTTTGTATGTCCTTAATGTACTGCTTCCCGAAGAACAGGCGCACGTCCTGATGGCGGTTTCCGAGCTGCTGAAGCCGCAGGGAAGGGCTTTTTTCTCCGTGAGGCGGGATATATCGCGGGATGGGTATCGAACCCATCTGAAACATGGGGTAAAAGTATATCAGTGCAATGTAAAACTACCTTATCGAAGCATTCACTGTTCGGAGAGTTCGGAAATTTACGAATATCGGCATTACAACCAACTGACTCATCCTAACCCCCAGCAATGTCCCTTCTGTGCTCCCGAGCCAGGGCGAGAACTCCTGACCGAATCGGCATCCGCTTACGCAATTCTGGATAAGTACCCGGTTTCGCCCGGTCATGGATTGGTCATCCCCAAGAAACATCTCGCCGATTATTTCGAGCTATCCACCCATAACAAGACCGCCTTGTGGATCATGGTCGAGCGGGTAAAGGAACTCCTCAAGGAGCGCTTTTCACCCGCCGGTTTTAATGTGGGTTTCAATGTGGGAACAGCAGCCGGGCAGACAATACCCCATGTCCATATTCATATCATCCCTCGCTATCCAGGCGATGTTGAAGACCCGCGAGGTGGTATCCGCCATGTTATCCCGGGCAAAGGGTTGTATCCAATAACTTAATCAAGTTGCCTCTATCTAATCAGCCTGTTCAAGGTCGGCGAGATGCAAGCCAGGTTCTCCATAGCCCCCGAAGGCATTGGCGCTAAGATCAGTTTGCCGCACCGATGATTGTGACGGCCGCTTCTACTTGCTTCCAAAGCTCAGCTACTCTCACCCCTCTGCCCAATCTTACGGTAGTGCCATCTGCAACGCCCACAGGGTTGCCATGCCCACGGCAAGGGTGAGCAGGACGTTGCGAGTGCGCCAGGCAACCACGCTCGCCGCCAGTGCAGCCGCGATGCGCTCGTTTTGAAAGGAGAGGTTGAGCTGTCCGTTTTGCAAAAACACCTCCTGGGCGATAATCGCCGAGAAGACTGCTGCCGGCACCAGACGCAATGCCCGTTCCAGCCGAGCCGGGATGTGGCGACGACTGAAGAGCAAAATCATTGAAAGGCGGGTGAGATACGTCACTGCGCCTCCCAGCAGGAGGATATACCAGATTTTCATCTTTCGTCTCCCAGCCAGTACCCTCCCAGAATGCCCAACAGGGTTGCCAGCAACAGCCCCAGCTTATAGGGGAAACCGCCACTCACCATCCCCGTCAGGCTGGCGATCAGGGCAGCCACCATCAGCCCGCGGTCTTTCAGGGTGGGAACGATGATAGCAATGAAGGTCAGCGCCAGGGTGAAATCGAGCGACCAGTTCTGGGGCAGGTTAGCGCCCAGAAAGACGCCCACCGCCGTGCTCGCCTGCCAGCAAGCCCACAGCGCCAGACCGGCGCCCAGAAAAAAGCCCGGCGAATGGTTGCCCAAAGTTGGCGCCCGTTGATACTCGGCAATGGTCACCGCATAGGCTTCATCGGTCAGCAGGTAGGCAAGCAGAAATTTCCAGGCTGGCCGCAGCGGCTGCAAATAGGGCGCCACCGAGGCGCTGTACAACAGGTGACGCAGGTTGACCACAAATATCGTCAATACGGTCAGAATCAGTGGCGAGGCGGTGGCGTAGAGTTGGGTAGTGATGAATTGCGCCGAGCCGGCAAAGACCATCGCCGACATAGCTTGAGCCGCTGCCGGGGGCATGCCCGCCGAGAGTGCCAGCACGCCGTAGATCATCCCAAACGGGGCAACGCCGATCAACAGCGGCGCTTCCGCCCGCACCCCTCGCCAGAACTCTTCCGCCAGCCGCGGCGGATCGCGTGGTTCGCTCATCAGCAACGCCGGCAGCCAGCCTATTCGATTTTCAGGATTTTCAGGGTGATTTTGCCAGCCGGCGTTTCGGCGGTGACCACTTCACCAACTTTATGCCCTATCAAGGCGCTGCCAATGGGTGATTCGTTCGAGATCTTTCCGTTGCGCGGATCGGCTTCTTTGGCACCCACGATCAGATAGGTTTCAGGAGGGTAGGGCTCCTCCTGAACGGTTACGCGCACGCCCACCTGAACTTCCTCTACGGGACCGCTATTGTTTTCCACAATGGTGGCGTTTTTGAGCAGATATTCCAGCTCCTGGATGCGCCCTTCCAGGAAAGCCTGATCCTCCTTGGCTTTGTGATAGTCGGCGTTTTCCGAAAGATCGCCCTGGGAGACGGCGTGGCGAAGCCGCTCGGCGATTTCTTTGCGAGCAACGGTGGTCAGGTATTCCAGTTCCTCTTTTAGCTTTGCAGCTCCTTCAGCCGTTAAGATCGGTGTCTCGTTCATCTTGATTCACTCCGTTAAGAATAAAGGCGATAAGACCTCTTTTGATTAAGGTCACTGCTGAGTTTGCAGAGAACACAGAGACATTTCTGGAGAGCTTTGCCCTCGCAGCGCTCTGCAGTTTTTTGCAGTGAGCTCAATTGCGAGTCTGCTGAAAGACGGTCGTTTCACCGCTGAGGCGCAAGGTATGTTGAACGCTACGCTTTGCGGTGAGTTTTCCAATGGGGTCAATTATAACAAATCATCCTGTGCTTAAGAACAGGGAAACCGCCTGCGTAGAGTAGGACAACGATAAAATTTGTCCTACAAAATCGATTTTTCGTGTTCATTCGCGTCCATTCGCGGTTAAGAGCAACCCCGTTTCTGACAAAACTCTAATCTCTTGCATGAAATACCTGTTATAATATAGGCAAATACTAGACAAATAATGGATAATCTATCAATGACAATGACTCAAAATGCAGTCTCGCCGATTCTGGTCAGCGGCGCAACCGGTTATATCGGCGGTCGGTTGGTGCCAGCCCTTCTGCAAGCGGGCTATGCGGTGCGCGTGCTGGTGCGGGATGCCAGACGCCTGCAGGGTCGTCCCTGGCTTGCTCAGGTGCAGGTTGTGGAGGGCGATGTCTTGCAACCCGAAACCCTACCGCCGGCTTTAAAGGGTGTGGCTGTGGCTTATTATCTGGTGCACAGCATGGCTGCCAGTCAGGATTTTGACCGCCGCGATCGGCAGGCAGCCCAGAACTTCGCCCAGGTTGCCCGTCAGCAAGGGGTGCAGCGGATCATCTACCTGGGGGGTTTGGGCGACCCGCAAGCCAACCTCTCCCATCACCTGCGCTCCCGCCAGACTACCGGGGAGGTGCTTCGGCAGGCTGGGGTGTCGCTCACCGAGTTTCGGGCAGCGATTGTGGTCGGCTCGGGCAGTATCTCTTTTGAAATGATCCGCTATCTCACCGAGCGGATTCCGGTAATGATCTGCCCGCGCTGGGTCTATCAACGCGTTCAACCGATTGCGATCAACGATGTCATCGCTTACCTGGTGGCTGCGCTAAAGACGCCTGCCAGCGCAGATGCAGTCATTGAAATCGGCGGCGCAGATGTCCTGACCTATGGAGAGATGCTGCTGGGCTATGCCAGAGCGCGGGGCTTAAAGCGCTGGCTGCTGCCGGTGCCCTTTCTAACGCCGCGCCTTTCTTCCTATTGGGTTCATCTGGTCACCCCAATTCCGGCTGCGCTGGCGCGCCCATTGATTGATGGCCTGCGCAATGAAGTGATTGTGCGTCATCCCCTGGCAAAGCAATTGTTCCCCGAAATTGAGCCACTGGACTATCAGAGCGCCCTGGCGCTTGCCCTGGCCGAGTTAGATGCCCAACACATCGAAACCTCCTGGAGCGATGCGCTTTCTACCAGCCAGGGAGACGTGGTGCCGGTTTCCTTAACGACCCAAGAAGGGATGATCATCGAGCGTCGCCAGCGGATTGTCCCTGCCTCTCCTGCTCAGACCTTTCGCGCCTTTAGCCGCCTGGGAGGGAAAACGGGATGGTTATACCTCAACCTGCTGTGGCAAATTCGCGGCGCCATTGACCGCCTGGTCGGCGGGGTGGGCTTGCGGCGCGGGCGGCGTGACCCCGAGATGGTGCGGGTGGGCGATGCGATCGATTTCTGGCGGGTGGAAGCTGTGGAAGCAGACCGCCGTCTTTTACTGCGCGCCGAGATGAAGTTGCCCGGGAAAGCCTGGCTGCAATTTGAGGCTATCCCTTATGCTGAAGGGCAAACGCGCCTCGTCCAAACAGCCTTCTTCGCTCCCAAAGGATTATCGGGGCTGGCGTACTGGTATCTCCTTTATCCGCTTCATAGCCTGATCTTTAGCGGCTTGATCGATCGACTCAAACAGCTTGCCGGCCAGTCGGATGCAAATTGCACCACGCATCCTTTCCCAGAGAAGGTGTAATTATGAAAAACTCGCGGCTATTGACCATTTTCATCATCGTCTTTGTTGATCTGTTGGGCTTTGGACTGATCTTACCCTTACTGCCCTATTATGCCGAGTCTTATGGGGCAACGGCTAGCGTGGTGGGCCTGCTGGTGGCTTCGTATGCCGCCGCTCAACTCGTTGGCGCTCCATTGCTGGGACGGTTGTCCGACCGTTTTGGCCGCCGCCCGATCCTGCTGGTTTCGGTCTTTGGAACGTTTCTGGGGTTTCTCTTGCTGGCTCTGGCAGAACCGATTGGGCGCAGCATGGCCGCCTTGCTTTCCGTTCAACCAGCCAACCTTTTCATCGTGGGTGTGCTCTTTCTCAGCCGCATCCTAGACGGTTTAACCGGCGGCAACATCAGCGTTGCGCAAGCCTATATCGCCGACGTCACCGATGAGCGCAATCGCGCCCGCGGTCTGGGTTTAATCGGGGCGGCTTTCGGGCTGGGCTTTATCATCGGGCCGGCTGCCGGGGGCGCTTTGAGCCAGTTTGGGTATAGCGTGCCAGCTTATGCGGCAGCCGCTATTGCCTTCCTAAACCTGTTGCAGATTTTCTTCTTGTTGCCCGAGTCGCTTTCGCCGCAACAGCGGGAGGCGATCTCGCAGCACGCCCGCCCACCGTTTACGCTAAAGGCGCTGTGGCAGGCATTGCAACGGCCCAAGGTAGGGCCACTCTTGCACGTGCGCCTGTTCTTTGGCTTAGCCTTTGCCACCTTCCAGACCGTATTTTCCCTCTTCGCCCAAGCCATTGGTATAGAAGCCCGCACGACCGGGTTTATTTTAGCCTATGTGGGTGTCCTGTCGGTCATCACTCAGGGCGGTTTGATCGGTCTGCTCACCCGTCGTTTCCGCGAAAACGCTCTCTTGATCAGTGGGTTATGGATCATGGGGCTTTCGCTATTGGGGTGGGCGTTCACCCGTAATCTTGCCACCCTTTTGGTCTTGTTATTACCGCTGGCCGTTTCGGGAGGCATGCTCAACACCGTGATTCAAAGCGCCCTCAGCAAATCGGTCAGCCGCGAAGAAGTGGGCGGAACCCTAGGTCTGGCGTCTTCGCTCGAGGCTATCACACGGGTGATTGCCCCGACCCTGGGCGGTTTTCTCATCCAGAGCGTTGGGGTGTGGGCACCGGGCGTCTTTACGGCTCTGCTCATGGTTTGGACGGTCGCTTTTGCTTACCGGCGCATTATTCATCCCGGCCGCCTGGAACGTATGCAGATGGATTCAAGCCGTGCCAAAGTGTCTTAAGTTTCTGCTATTGGGCTTGCTGGCATTGCTGCTCCTGGGGAGCGGCGGTTTTATCCTGTGGGCAGGCAATCCCTTGCCAGCCATGCCTGAAGCGCTGGCAGCCCTTCAAACGGACGAGCAAGTGGAGGTGCGGGTTGAGAAAAGCAGGCTGATCTTTCTGCCTCGGGCCGCCTCGCCAGCCACGGGCTTCATTTTTTATCCTGGTGGAAGGGTGGATGCCCGCGCTTATGCTCCCTTAGCGCACGACCTAGCCGCAAAAGGCTTTCTGGTCGTCATTGTCAAAATGCCTTTGAATCTGGCGGTTTTCAACCCCAATGCCGCCGAAACGATTTTGGCAACCTACCCTCAGATTCGCCATTGGGTCGTCGGCGGACATTCCCTAGGCGGAGCCATGGCAGCCAGCTTTGCCAGGCAGAACCCTGCTGGAGTGGATGGCCTGATCCTGCTGGCATCTTACCCGGCTAGCAGCGCCGACCTCTCAAAAACCGACCTGGCGGTGCTTTCGATCTATGCTACCCAAGATCGGTTGGCAACGGTGGAAAAAATCCGCGCCTCCCAAGCGCTTTTGCCGCCAACCACCCAATGGGTGGCAATTGAAGGTGGCAACCATGCCCAGTTTGGCTGGTATGGTGAGCAACCCGGCGATGGCACAGCTACCCTCAGCCGCCCAGAGCAGCACCGGCAAACCCTATCCGCAATCAGCAATTTTCTAGAAAGTGTTCAACTCCGATGAAAGAACCCCTTCGTCAATTTATCGTTCTCCTCAGCATCCTTCTTACTCTGATCATCAACGGTCTAGCAAACGCCCTGCCCTTCAACGGGCTGACCACCGGTGAGATTTCCAACCGTTTTCAGGTCTATTTTGTGCCGGCCGGTTATGTGTTTTCCATTTGGGGGGTCATCTATCTTGGTCTGATGGCTTTTGCCGTTTACCAGGCTTTGCCGGCTCAAAGAGCCAATCCTCGCTTACGGGCGATCGGCGGTTGGGTGGTGCTGGGTAGTCTTGCCAATAGCGCCTGGATTTTCCTGTGGCATTACGAGCAATTTCCCCTTACTTTGTTGGCAATGCTGGTGTTACTGTTCAGCTTGATTCGCACCTATTTGAAGCTGGGCATTGGCCGTGTGAGTGTCTCCAGAGCAGAGAGCTTGCTGGTTCATCTGCCGTTCCGAATTTATCTGGGTTGGATTACGGTAGCCACGGTGGCAAATGTCACCACGCTGCTGGATTATTTGCAGTGGAACGGTTTTGGGATCTCAGCCGAGGGGTGGTTCAGCCTGATCTTGATTGCTGTGCTGGGGATCGCTGGCTGGGTTAATTACACCCGCCGAGATGTTGCCTTCACCCTGGTGATTCTGTGGGCGCTGGCTGGGATAGCCATCAAGCACAGCGCCGTGCGCGGCGTGGTTGTGCCAACCTGGCTGACGTTTGCCCTGGTCTCTGCCAGCTTGTTCTTACCGCCTGCTATTAGACCCTATAAAATGTCGGAGAAAGGTGCATGAAAACGTTTTGGCGTGGTGTTTTGATCTTCATTGGATTGCTGCTGGTTGGGCTGATTGTGGGTCCTTTGCTAATCCCGATTCCGCCTTTAGAAGGCACCCAACCCCCGCAGGCGCTTGCCGACCCCGATAGCCAGTTTATTCCGATAAATGGTTTGCAAGTGCATGTTAAAACCCAGGGGCAAGGCGAGCCGGTTTTTGTCTTGTTGCATGGCTTTGGAGCCAGTGTCTATTCCTGGCGAGCCGTGATGCCCGGCCTGGCACAAGCTGGCACAGTGATTGCCTTTGATCGCCCGGCCTTTGGCTTGACCGAGCGACCTTTACGGTGGCAGGGGCGCAACCCCTATAGCCCTGAAGCGCAAGTAGAGCTGGTCATTGGGCTTATGGATCATTTTGGGGTAGAAAAAGCTATTTTGGTGGGCAACTCGGCCGGTGGAACGGTTGCCATGCAAACAGCTCTTGCTTATCCGCACCGCGTCGCGGCCTTAATTCTGGTGGACGCAGCCGTTTACGCCGGCGGCGGAGCGCCAGCCTGGCTGCGGCCGTTGTTTGCTACCCCGCAACTGCGCCGCTTGGGACCCTTGTTCATGCGCCAGATTCAAACGCGGGGGATGGAGTTATTACGCCTTTCCTGGCACGACCCCAGCCGCATTCCCGCCGAAACGATTGCCCTCTATCAGAAGCCTTTGAAGGCTGAAAATTGGGATAAGGCTCTTTGGGAGCTGGTTGTTGCCAGCCGCGAGTCAGACTTGCCGGCCCGCTTAACAGAGATCCAAATGCCTTGTCTGGTGATCAGCGGCGATGACGATCGCGTCGTGCCAACCGCCGATAGCCTGCGCCTGGCTGAAGAATTGCCCAATGCTACCTTAGCGGTGATCGAAAAGGCCGGTCATGTGCCGCATGAAGAACGCCCAGAGGCTTTTCTGGAAGCCGTGGCAGAGTTTCTGGCAGCTTCTGGCCTGAACAGACCATGAGAAAGAGGCAAATGCTCTTCAAAGCGTTAAGTTCAACCGCCCCTTGCCCTGTGGAAGAGGCGCCGGCGGTGAGGGTGTCTCCCCTCTCCCGTTCTGGGAGAGGGGCCGGGGGTGAGGGCAACCTCCCCTCTCCCGCCCTGGGAGAGGGGCCGGGGGTGAGGGTTGCCCCCAACTCCAATCATCCATTAACTCGAAAGGAAGGAAACAATGCCAAAAGTAACTCTAAATACCCCAGCGCCTGAATTCACTCTCCTCGATTTCAATGGCAAAACGGTAAGTCTCTCCGATTTTCGCGGCAAGGCGCATGTCCTGCTGGTTTTCAACCGCGGTTTTGTCTGACCCTTCTGCCAGCGGCACATGGCGCAGTTGCGCCAGGACTATGCAAAATTTCAACAGCACAGCGCAGAAATCCTTGTGGTCGGTCCAGAAAATGCCCGTGCCTTTGCGGAGTACTGGCACAAAAACGATTTGCCGTTCATCGGCTTGCCTGACCCGAAAGCCAGCGTGCTGAAGCTCTACGGCCAGGAAGTCAATCTGTTTAAACTGGGCAGGATGCCCGCCCAGGTGATTGTCGATCGCAACGGCATCGCCCGTTTTGTCCATTACGGTCACAGCATGGCAGACATCCCCCCAAACGAGGAGTTGCTTGAGTTACTCGATCAGTTAAACCACCCGCCTGAGGCATAGCATGTCCTTTTGGGAAATATCTCTCCTGTTGTCTTTCGTCATCCCCGGGGCAATGACCATTCTATGGTTGCTGAGCTTGCGCCTACGCGACTCCGGGATTGTGGATGTTTTCTGGGGGATTGGATTTGTGATCGTTGTCTGGGGGGTGTTTTTCCTTAGCAGCGATGGTGTGACGCCTCGCAAGGTTTTAATCAGCAGTCTGGTCAGCGTCTGGGGGTTACGTTTGGCGATCCATATTTTGATTCGCAACTGGGGAAAGAGCGAAGATTTCCGTTACGCTGCCTGGCGAGCGGAGGCTGGCAAGAGCTGGTGGTGGCGTAGTTATTTTAAGGTGTTTCTGTTACAAGGGGTCATCTTGCTCATTGTCGCTGCGCCTTTGCTGGCAGCTCAAGTCCATGCTATACGTGCGTCTCTTATCTGGTTGGATGGTCTGGCTGTTGCCCTCTGGCTGACTGGTTTTGTCTTCGAAGCCGGCGGCGATTGGCAACTTATGCGCTTTAAGGCAAATCCGGCTAATCGCGGTAAAGTGCTGCAGAGCGGCTTCTGGCATTACACCCGCCATCCGAACTATTTTGGCGATGCGTTGCAATGGTGGGCATTTTATCTGATCGCCCTATCTGGCGGTGGTTGGTGGACGATCTTCAGCCCATTGCTGATGACCTATTTGCTGGTACGAGTCTCCGGGGTAGCCATGCTGGAAAAGAGTCTACAAGATGCCAAACCAGCCTATCGGGAATACATTGAGCGAACCAGCCCATTTTTCCCCTGGTTTCCCAAAAGATCCAGGAACTAGCGTTGATCGTTTCTCCCTCATCCCCAACCCAACCTCCCCTCGCCCGCCTTGGGAGAGGCGCCGGCGGTGAGGGCAACCTCTCCTCGCCCGTTCTGGGAGAGGCGCCGGGGGTGAGGGCAACCTCCCCTCTCCCGCCCTGGGAGAGGGGCCGGGGGTAAGGGCAACCTCCCCTCGCCCGCCCTGGGAGAGGGGCCGGGGGTAAGGGCAACCTCCCCTCGCCCGCCTTGGGAGAGGCGCCGGCGGTGAGGGCAACCTCTCCTCGCCCGCCCTGGGAGAGGCGCCGGGGGTGAGGGCTGCTCCCCTCGCCCGCCCTGGGAGAGGCGCCGGCGGTGAGGGCA
>Ga0209691_1000697_pt1 | contig 22439 bp, 19 predicted proteins | sample YNPMSBMetaG_FD_187120 | JGI IMG/M metagenome (GOLD analysis project Ga0209691, IMG submission 187120) | Anoxygenic and chlorotrophic microbial mat microbial communities from Yellowstone National Park, USA - YNP MS-B MetaG (SPAdes) (version 2) ... | reverse complement strand
TCTCCGAGGCTGATCGGCATGCGAAGCAGGAGCTGAAGAAGCGCCTGCGCGGAGTGCGCCCGATTGCGCGCGCTGGGGCGGAGCAGGACAACCCAGCGGCGACCCTGGTGGGCGGGGATGCGGTCGCCATCCGCAGCGCGCTCAGCGACGATGGGCTGGCCCCGCTCGATGCGCCCGGATTGCGGTTGCAGGAGCGTCTCAGCCAGATCCAGCGCAGCATGCAGGCGATGGCGCAAAAGGGGGATCGCGTCCGCTGCTGACCAAACTGCTCCGACTGGTCGAGCGAGCATTGGACGAGACCGCCGCGCTGTGGGCGCCAATCCGACGCGCCGACACCCTGGTCTGGCCGGCGGCGACGGTGCTCAACACTGGGGCGGGAGTGCCAGCCGACCAGGTGCAGGCCGCCTCCCTGCGGGTGCGACGACGGATGGGACTGGTGAAGCGACACGGTGGCACGCTGGAAGGTGCGCTGACGCACGTCCTGAAGGGGACGCGCAGCGACGCGCCGGGGTTGTTCCACTGCGATACGCATCGGGACATCCCGCGCACAAATCATGGACTGGCGCAGTGCTTCGGGCAGCATCGTCATCACGAGCGCCGTACGACTGGGCGGAAACGGGGGACGCCCGACACGGTGTTGCGTGGCCCAGTGCGCCTGAGAACGAGTGTCGCCAGCCGGCTGCAGCGCTGGACGGCCGCTGCGTTGGCGCCATCACATGTCGCTGCCTGGCGCGAGGTGCGCCAGGCGGTGCGGGCACGCTTCGCCACCCGTGCGCAGGGTCTGCGCTTCCGCCGCGATCCGGACGCCTATGTGCGCGGCCTGGAGCAGCAGTTTCTCACGTCAGGTTTGCCGGTCTAGAAAAAAATCTCCCCACAGCGTAATGTATTTGCTGGTTGGTATCTGGAAAGACGTTTAAACTTTGTAGTGTCTTTCTTTGTAAGATTACCTCGTCTTTCCTTGGGAAAATGAATTTGCTCAGCCAGATACGAACCCTCCGGTACTCCATCAATCCGGTGTCGATCCCCTTCTGGTGTTATGTCTATATGGCTGTCTTCAGGGACATACCCGTCCCGTTTCTCACAAGGTTTACCCAGGCCTTGTAACGCCTCACCCACAGTTACATAAGGTAGTAGAGAGAAGAGAGAGTTCGCTTTTGTCAATGGACTGTGCGTTGGTAGAGGAAATTGAAAGGTGTTTGAACCTAGCATGCTGACAATAAATATGCGCTGACGTAATTGAGGTACACCATAATCAGCAGCATTGATTAACTGAGCATTGATTAACTGCCATTTAGAGACATACCCTGATGCTTCAAGTCGCTCGATTAACAGCTTGAATACTCCTCCCCTTCTGTTTAGTTCATCAGTCGCACTTAATAGACCTCTGACTTGCTCTGTCAAAACAACTCGTGGCCTGAATACTTCTGCAAAACGAACCATCTCGAAAAGAAGCAATCCACGATCATCATCCAGACTCTGACGCTTGCCAATTTGTGAAAAAGGTTGACAGGGTGGTCCACCATACAGTAAGTCTAATTCTCCAGGTTGGAGGCCGAGTTCTGCCATAAGTGTAAACGGATCGATATTTCGAATATCATCTTCGATCACTCTGGTAGTACGGTTTTCACGAGTAATGTTTGTACGGAGCGTTTCACAGGCATACGGATCTACTTCAATGCAAGCCATGATTTCAAACCCAGCTTGCATAACACCAATATCCATACCACCTGCACCAGAGAACAGAGATAATGCTGTACGTTTTTTAGTCATCTTGCTTATATGCTAACAGAAACTTGCTCTTCTCCTAGTCATTATAGCAAAGATATTCTATAGTGTAAGCGTTCTTGAAGAATCCCTTGATTCCTGTCCGATCTGTGAAAGCCCACGGATCATCCTGCTAGAATAGTGTATCACATAGAGGATGGATACTGAGCGATGCGATGAGTGACCGTAGTCAGAAAGGCTTGGGCAACATCGCCAGTATCACCCGAATCACCCCACCTCGATACCAGAAGTAACACCACCCCGTGGACGGTGTAATCTCCATCAACATCTGAACGTGGTTTCGGATTAGGGATGACCCTTCACGGAATAATACCACGAAGCCCCTACATCCCCCGATTGTAGCGATGCGACGCATCATCTTCCCGAGGTAATTGCGCCATTGCAGTTCGAGCGTTCACCTTTCGATCCAGGAGTGGATTTGTGCAGACAGATGCTTCGGGGTATGGTCAGACACGCTTGTTGTGATTTGTTTGTTGTCTGTATAACACAAACTAACAACGCATTACCGTCTATGATCGCTGGCTACCAATTCGCTGGCGATGCGTTCTAGCTCGCGGCAATGCTGTTGCCAGGAAAATTCAGCCACGACTCGCTTGCGAGCACGCTGGCCCATCGCGAAGGCTGCCGCTGGATCACTCAAGACTCGTTCAATGGCCGCTGCCAGTCCAGCAACGTCACCTTCAGGAAAGACAGCCCCCTCTTGCCCTTCGCGAATGATGGACGTGAGCGGCGGAATAGCTGCTGTAACAACCGGTAAACCGGCAGCCATGTATTCGTAGATTTTCAACGGCGACCAGAAGAAGCCGGCAGCGCGCAGAGCTGGATGCGGGGCGGTATTGAACGGGGCAACGCCGAGATGGGCCTGCGCTAAGAGGGCAGGGATGTCTTTGTAAGGTACTGCACCGGTAAAGGTGAAGTGCTGGCGGTACGGTGCTGCCAGCGTTTCGGCGACTGTTCGCTCAGGGCCATCACCGATCAGGGTAAAGTGGTAAGGACGACCTCGTTCAAGTAAGATACACGCTGCCCGTATGAAGTCGGTGACCCCATGCCACGGTCGAAATGAACCCATAAAGACAATGTTGGGCGGGCCGGGAGGTAGAGCGGAAGGCGGGGTAAAGGCGTCAACGTTGGCTCCCCATGGTAGTTCGATAATCTTGCTTCGTGGAATGCTTGCCGGTACAGTAGTATGCAACGGGGTAATGATCCGATCGGCCCAACGGCACTGCTGCTCGGCCCAACGTCGGCACGGGCCGCCTAACGTATCGTCGATCTGGCGTTTACGGATACCGGGCGGATCAACGATCAGGGCATTCACTTCCAGGATGGTTGGTACCCTTAACCGTCGGGCAGCAATCATTCCCGCTCCGGCGAAGTTGTAATATCGTTCCATAATCAGATCGGGCTGAAGCCGGTCGGCCAATCGGACCACAGCGACAATACCTGCCAGGCTTAATGCTTTGGGGATGTCTTGATGGTAAAGGGTAAACCCAGCATACGGTTGACCGTGCAGCCGTATCAGTGACCGCACATGAAACTGATAGAGCGGTAGCTCGCGACTGGCGGCAACCACGTGGACTTCATGTCCCAAACGGGTCAGGCCACGAGCTACTTCCAGGGTATGGACGCTACCGCCTAATGTACCGGGCGTTGGAATGCCAGAAGCAAGATAAAGGATGCGCACAACAACCTATAACCGCTCGTAGCGTTCGAGATCCATCGTAATCGCGAGGGTACCTGGTGCTGCCCGCTGCATAATCTCGTGTGCTCGCTCAACCTGTGAATCTTCCACTCCAACCAGCAGAGTCGTGTTGCCACGGCGCAAAAAACCACCGGTTGTCGCCAGACGTGTCACCCGGAAGCCAGCGGTAACCAGGGCATCGACCCCGGCATCCGCGTAGGCGTCCTCGGTTACGAAGATAATCAACTTCATACTCACCCTTTCGCTTCTGCAAGCAGTTGCTGCCGAGATTATACGGAGAGCTGGCGTTATCGTCAATGTTTTGTATTGTTGGGCAATGACTGGCGTGCTATCATTGTCGTAGGTGTGAGCGGGTGTGTCGTGGCGGAGATAGCACGATGTTGTATCTGGAAGTTACAGCAGGAGGCGGCTATGCCAATACCGGTAGGTTTACGTCGCTTTGCCGACCGTCGTGCAGCCGGAAAGGCACTGGCCTGGAGTCTGAGCCACTATGCCGAACGTCCTGGATTGCAGATTTTGGCTTTGCCCCGAGGCGGTGTGCCAGTTGCTTATGAAGTGGCGAAGGCGTTGTCGGCGCCACTCGATGTTTTGCTCGTGCGCAAACTCGGTGTGCCTGGTCAGGTTGAGCTAGCGATGGGAGCGATTGCTGAAGGTGGGGTACGGGTGCTCAACCACGAGATTATCGCCGATTTGTGTATCGCGCCCCAGGTGATTGAAGAGGTAGCTGCTCGCGAACAGTTGGAGATCGCCCGTCGTGCTCAAACCTACCGTGGTCAGCGTCCACCACCTGAACTGCGCGATAAGACGGTTATTATCATTGACGATGGTCTGGCAACCGGTGCTACCATGCACGCAGCAGTTGATTGTGTGCGGTTGCACCAACCACGGTGGATTACGGTTGCGGTGCCTGTAGCTAGCAAAGAAGGAGTGCGCATGGTACGTTCGGTGGCCGATGATGTAGTGGCAGTGTGGACGGTTGAACCGTTTTACGCCCTTAGCTACTGGTACGACGATTTTCGCCAGACCACCGATGATGAGGTGCGAGAATTGTTACAAGCTGCGCAACCGGCAGGTGCTGTGTCCGATCACGAGGGAGCATGATCACGGTTTGTCTACTTGGTTCGCCGCGAATTGTCGTTAACGATCAACCAATCTCGCTGCCACGTCGGCGTAGTCGGGCATTGTTTTACTACCTCGCTACGCACACCCGTCCGGTATCACGCGAACAGGTTTTGTCACTCCTCTGGCCCGATCACGAACGGGGAGCAGCACAGCAGATGTTGCGTTCAACGCTGTATGATATCCGGCGGGTATTGCGGGAAGGTTTAGTTACCGACGAAGAGTGGCTGGCACTTGAGGCAGTGGTAGATGTGCGTCATTTACAAACCCTGGTCGCCGCTGCACAGGTCGATGCAGCGATGCTCTTGAATGCGTTGCCTACTGGCGATGTGGAGTTCCTGGCGGGCTTTGCGCTCCCCGATTGTGAGCCGTTTCAGCTCTGGCTAGAGGCTGAGCGTGAACGAACACGAGCGTTGCTTGCCCGCGGTTGGTTGCGGCTGGCTCGCTTGTATGAACAGCAGGGTGATATGGTGGCAGCACTGGCCGCGCTCGATCAGGTGCTCAAGATCGATCCGCTCCAAGAAGATGTGCAGCGCGATGCGATGCGTCTGGTGTACCTGAGCGGTGATCGCGTAGGGGCTATCCGTCGTTTCGAGCGCTTGCGCGATCTGCTCGATCAAGAGTTGGGCGTGCCACCTATGCGCGAAACCCAGGCTCTATACGATGCCGTTATTACCGATTCACTCGCTACGTCGCCGACGATACCGATGCGGCTGCGTCCGTCCTTGACCAATGGCTCATTCCCTTTCACCGGTCGGGAGCTTGAATTGGCAACGTTGCACTCAGAAGCACGTCCTGGCCGGTTGGTGCTCATCGAAGGTGTCCCCGGGATCGGTAAGACACGGCTGGCAGAGGAGTTTTTCACACGACGGGGTGGCTTGGTGATGATTGGCGCTGCCCGTGAGCTGGAACAACATCTGCCCTATTTGCCGATCAGGAACGCATTACACGATCTGATCAGCCGCCCTGACTGGCCGCTTCTGCGTTCGCAATTACAGCTTGCGCCGATCTGGTGGCATGAATTGGGCCGCTTACTACCCGATCTGGCCCCACCACCGGCTGGTTTCCCCGATGAGGCCCGCCTCTGGGAAGCAGTGACCCGTCTGTTGCTTGAACTGGCTCGCCATACTCCTGTAAGGTTTTTGTTCGACGATCTGCAATGGGCTGATGTCAGTACGCTTGGTCTGTTAGGGTATCTCTTGCGACGGAGTGCCGATGTTGATCTCTTGGTAGTGTCCACCAGTTGTCCACCTGAACCACGGAGCGCGCTCGCTAGTCTCATCCGCTCGCTGGTACGCGAAGAACGGCTGTTTCGCTTACCGATTAATCGTCTTGACCAAACAGCCGTGTTGGTAATCGCTCGTCATCTGAGTGAACCGTTCGCGCACCCGTTGGCCGATTGGCTCGAGCAGAGCGCCGAAGGCAACCCCTACATTATCGTCGAACTCATTCGTCATGCCCGCACTGCCGGTTGGCTCACCGATAACGGGATGGTCAACATCAGCACATTATCGGCGCAACCGATCGTACCGCAGACGGTCTCTAACCTGATTGAAACTCGTCTGAGCCGACTTTCGGAAGCAGCACGGCGTGTTCTTGATGCAGCCGTCCTGGTTGGGCGTGAGTTTGAATTTGGCGTTGTTGCCAGGGCAGCCGCTCTGTCCGACGACGCTGCACTCGCTGCGCTCGATGAATTGCTGGTAGCCCGACTGATTGTTCCGCTTGCAGATGGTCGATACCGTTTCGAGCATAGCTTGACAATGGAGATTGTGCGTCGTGATGGCGGAGGACTGCGCCGGCAGATGTTGCATCGGCGCATCGGTGAAGCACTTGAAGTGCTCTACCGCGAGCAGATTGATGATGTCGCTGGTCAAATTGCCCTTCATTTTACCAAAGGCGGTTGGCGAGAACGTGCAGCCGGTTATGCACTTCGTGCAGCAGAGCGTGCCGCATCAGTAGCTGCGTGGTCGGAGGCGGCTGAGTTCTACCATCAGGCCCTGATGGGCGTACCGGTGAATCAACGTGCAGCCGTTTTGATGAAACTGGGTGATGCACGGCTGCAATCCGGAGCAGCAGCTGCGGCAGCCGAGGCCTTTCGTGATGCAATGGCAGCCGCGCAGATGCCAAACGATGCGCTCGTTGCCCGACTGGCGCTGGCACGGGCACTGATCCCTCAAGGTCGCTATGCCGAAGTGATCGAACTGGTCAGTCAGCTTGACTCTGCCGCCGATCCGTCCGCGCAGGCAACCGCTCTCTTTCTCTGGGGAACGGCACTCTCGCTTGAAGGTGCCGATCTGGCTGCGGCTGCTATGCGGTTGTTTCAGGCCGAACAGATACTCCGCACCCACGCCGTCACTGATGGGGCGGCACTGGCCCACGTTAATTTCGAGTTGGGGAACGTTGCGGCGCAGCAGGGTGATGTCGACACGGCGATTGCCCGCTACGAGCAGGCCTGCCGCATTGCCGATGAAGCTGGTACGCAGGCAATGACCTGGCGGATCTTATCGCGCAATAATCAGGCGTATCACCGGTTGTTACGCGGTGAAATTGAGATGGCTGCGGCGATGATTACCGAGGCGCTAGCGTTGGCAGAGGAATGGGGAGCACTGTCGTTGCAGCCCTATCTCCTTTCGACTGCCGGTGAAGTGGCGCTGGCGCAGGATGATGTGACAACTGCCGCTGCACGATTTCAGCAGGGATTAACGCTTGCCACGCAGTTGGGTATTCCCGAGCGGATTGCCGGTATCACCGCGAATTTGGGGCTGGTAGCGTTGCGCCGTGGCGAAACGACCTGTGCCGTTCACTATCTCTCTTCGGCACTGGCCCAAGCCGATACGCTGGGGGCACGCCATCTGGCGGCCCAGATTCGTATCTGGCTTGCGCCTCTCTTACCAGCAGGGGAAGCGCGTACCCTGCTCGCCGAGGCGCACGAGATTGCTGAAATCGGTGGTCGTCGCCTGTTGTTAGCTGAGATTGAGCGGCTGCGGTCAGCGTTCACCGATCGTGAAATTGCGATACGTTGATCGGTGAATGCTCTGTTTAGAGCCTATCCGAATAATTGTCTCACCGTACAGCGAATGAAACCTGATAAGTGTACGGGCGCAGCGCCGCTGCGCCCCAACCGAATCTTCTTCTGCGACAAGGTATTCCGGATAGGCTCTTAGTGCTCGTGTGAAACACTCTTCACCCGTTCTGCCTCAGCAGCGATTCGTGCTGCTACTGCCTCTGCCTGCTTGCGGGCTATTTCTGGCATCAACGTGATGCTCTCGCGGGCACGCCAGCAAGCGGCAAAATGCCCATCGCCATAATCGACAAATGGCGGCTCTTCTTCCTTGCACTTCTGAATAGCGATCGGGCATCGAGTGTGGAAATGGCAACCTGATGGCGGATTAAGTGGACTCGGTACATCACCTTCAAGAATGATCCGTCGGCGCTGCTTTTCTACTTTAGGATCAGGAATGGGGACTGCCGAGAGCAAGGCCTGGGTATAAGGGTGCAGCGGCATTGAATAGAGCTTTGGCCCTTCGGCCAACTCGACAATCTTGCCGAGATACATTACTGCAACCCGATCCGAGATATGGTTGACAACACTCAGATCGTGGGCAATAAAGAGGTACGTTAGGCCAAGTTTATCCTGCAATTCTTCAAGCAAGTTAACTACCTGCGCCTGAATTGATACATCGAGTGCCGATACCGGCTCATCACATACGACAAAGTCTGGTTCAACGGCCAGAGCGCGGGCGATACCGATGCGTTGCCGCTGACCACCCGAAAACTCGTGTGGGTAACGGTTGGCAAAAGCCGGATTAAGACCAACTAGGTGTAGCAGCTCTTCGACTCGTTCACGGACTGCCCGCCCCTCACGCAGTTTGTGGACACGAATTGGTTCGGCAATAATATCACCCACCGTCATTCGCGGGTTGAGTGAGGCATACGGGTCTTGAAAGATCATCTGCACTCGCCGCCGCATCTGGCGCAGAGCATTCCCTCTCAGCTTCGTGAGGTCAATCCCCTCAAATAGCACCTGACCGTCAGTTGGTCGGTACAGTTGCAGAATTGCTCGTCCAGTCGTGCTCTTCCCACAACCAGATTCACCGACCAGGCCGAGCGTTTCACCACGTTTAATGCTAAAACTGACCCCATCAACCGCCTTCACCGTACCAACCCGCCGTTGAAAAATGATTCCGCGGGTGACCGGGAAATACATCCGTAAATTTTTGACTTCGATGAGATGTTCGCCTGATGGTGATGTTCCTGTTGTCATGCTTTGCCTCATCTACTCAAGCTGCAACATCGGTGGTCGCTTGTCTTGGAACAGGTGTATCCAGCGTAATCTCGAAATGACACGCTGCCCGATGATCGTTGCCAACGCTCCGCAGTTCGGGCACACTGCTCAGACATTCTTCGCGAGCGTAGTCACAACGCGGACTAAAAGGACAAATCGGTGGCAGATCGATCAAATTCGGTGGCAGGCCACGAATCGGGGTCAGGCGTCGACCACGTTCTTCATCGAGTCTTGGGATGGAACGGAGCAATCCAATCGTATACGGCATACGTGGATTGGCGAAAATCTCACTTGTTGGACCTTCTTCAACAACTTTACCGGCATACATGACCGTCACCCGATCAGTCATACCGGCAACAACACCAAGGTCGTGGGTGATCAAGATCACTGCGGTTTCAAGCTCTTCACGCAAGCGATTGATCAGCTCAAGAATCTGGGCCTGAATGGTGACATCGAGGGCTGTCGTTGGCTCATCGGCAATCAGTAGTTCGGGGTTACACGAAAGGGCCATCGCGATCATGACTCGTTGGCGCATCCCGCCCGAAAACTGGTGAGGATAGTTATCAAGTCGTTTACTGGGGGAGGGGATCCCAACCATGTCAAGCAGCTCGATGGCGCGATCGCGGGCCTCTTTTTTACTCAGCTTCAGATGTAATTCAAGCGATTCGGTAATCTGGCGGCCAATCGTCAAAACCGGATTGAGCGATGTCATAGGGTCTTGAAAAATCATCGCAATCCGATTCCCGCGAATATGCCGCATCTCTTCTTCACTGGCCTGGAGCAGGTCTTCACCATCAAACAAAATTTGCCCGCCGACGATCTTACCCGGTGGATTCGGGATCAACCGCATGATCGAGAGTGAAGTCACCGATTTGCCACATCCAGACTCGCCGACAATACCAAGCGTTTCACCACGATTCACATAAAAAGAAACACCGTCAACCGCTTTGACGATGCCATCCTGGGTATAAAAGTAGGTGCGCAGATCACGCACTTCAAGCAACGGGGCCATAAGACCGATCCTTTACTGTACCACTCTGTACATTACGCTGATGTCAGCAAGAAAATATGATTTACCTTGCTATGACGCGGATACTGAGGATAGTACCACAGAAAATCAGTTAGTGTCAAGGGAGGGGGCAACGTTCACGGCGTTGTCAACAGGTGCCTCCTCTTTGGCAGTGGTGAGGTATGAAGGGCAGAGGAAAGAGCAATCGTCTCACGGTACGGCAGATGACACCTGATAGCTGTACGGGCGCAGTACTGCTGTGCCCCAACGATCTGCTGCTGCGACAGGGTATGCCGGATAGGCACTGAATAGCTTTCTGTTCCGAACGTGGTGTGCGACCAGCCCTGATCCGCTCACCCCTTCCTTCATTTCTCTTTTCTCTCTTGTAAGGGTGGGTTTCACCCCATAAACGCTCCCTTCCTCTCTTAGATTGAGAGAAAGGGAGCCTGGGGCACAGTGAGGAATACTCACCCAATTACCAGACACGTCGGCCCGGAATATCAAAGGTTGCCGTGCTGATAATATCAATAATTGTCGGCAGATAGTTGATCAGGATCAAGACCGCAGCAACTGCAACCCACACCAGTAGGCGGTCAAGAATCTTGGGAGCATCTTCAGGGCCGGAAAGAGCACGGGCGAAGGTGATATCGGGTGCTTCTGCCAGCTTCTTGCCTCTGGTCATAGTCATGATGATGTTGAAATAGTAGAAGATAGCGCTCACAAACATGATCAGACCACCGATCATAGCGAAGAAGAGGAAGAAGCGCCATTCATCTTGCACGTAAGGCGCACCACCAATATCCGTGCGACGCGGCATCCCACGTAATCCTAGCTCGTGCATAAAGTGTGAGAAGAGACCCATTCCTACGAACCAGAGCCAGGCTTGCGCAACGCCGAGGCTACGGCTCCACAAGGCACGTCCGGTTAGATGCGGTACCAACCAGTACGTAATACCCATGAAGCTGAGCATTACGGCTGTCCCAACCGTCAGGTGGAAGTGGCCCGAGATCCAGGAAGTGTTGTGTACGACCAGATTAATGTTGTACGAAGCGTTGACTAAGCCGCTAACTCCACCAAATGCAAAGAGCATCATTGCTACAATTTGGGCTGAGATTTCCGGTTTTCCCCATGGCAGGTTAAAAATCCAGGCCAGCCACCCTTCACCGCCATTCCGACGTCCGGCATATTCGAGTGAAGCTACCACATTGAAGAAGGTGAGCAGACTGGGGAAGAAGACACCGAACGTGAAGACGGCGTGTACCAGTTTCCACATCTCCGAAATACCGGGGTCGGTCACCTGGTGATGCATTCCGATCGGAATTGACAAAATCAGAAAGAGGATAAACGAAACCCGTGCCATTGGGTCGCTGAACAGTTTTCCACCGGCCTGGATAGGCACCAGGGTGTACCACGAAATATAGACCGGCAGCAACCAGAAGTAGACAATCGGGTGACCGGTGAACCAGAAGAGGGTACGGGCCAATACCGGATCGGTGCCATCCACCAGCCCCAATGACCACGGAATGACTAGGAAAATCATTTCACTAGCTATACCGATCGTTGCAATGGTCCACATCAACATCGTGACAATCGCCATAAACGCCGGCAGTGGCGTGCGCTGACCAGGGTTATCGGCCAGCCAGGCATTACGAGTCAAAACCATGTTCACCAACAAGAGCCATGTACCGGCCACCACCAGTGTCAACCCAATGTAGAAGAGTGCGTCGGCTTTTAGTGGTGGGTAAAAGGTGAACATCACAGTGGCATTGTTGGTGAGCAATGGGATTGCTGCAAGCAATAGACCGGCAACCATTACCCAAAGTGTGGCCCACGCCAGCCGACTATTTGCCAGTGGCCGATTGAGACTCTTGGCAAAGATATAGGTTAGAAAGCCAATAATGAAGAAGGTCGTAAAGACGAGAACATTTAACACCCCGTGCACCGTGAGACCCTGATAATAGCCGCCGGGCAAGAGTGGTTTTGCCGGTGTATAGAGATCAAGCCCGTTGTAGCGCAAGATTTGCAATACACCCATCAATCCGCCTACTGCCAGTGCGGCAAGGGCGATAAAAATGTTAATCCCGGCAAGTTTGCGCTCGACGCTTAAATCAGCGCTGATTGCTAACGGGCGGGCACGTGCTGCAATACTGGCCATGCAACTCTCTCCTTTATTCCAGCCGAGCAAGTCGTATGCTCAGTTCACAATAACCTTGCCGAACATCACATGATGACCGGCGCCGCAGTATTCATGGCAGACAATCAGATATTCACCGGGCTTGTCGAAGGTGGCTGTTACACGCGAAACCTGGCCTGGAATGACCATGACGTTGACCGGAACACCTTCGATCTTGAAGCCATGGATCACATCCTTGCTGGTCAAGACGAATGTGACCTTAGATCCGGCCGGAATTTCTATCGTATTGGGAACAAACATAAACGTTTGCGCCAGCATGATGGCCTCATAACGCCCAGGCGCAATCTCACGTAAACCGGTCTGACTGAAGGTGGAATCAGTACCTGCCACTACCGCACTGATACTCACCCGGCCGGCTGACGTCGGTACTCGAACCCCAACTGCAAAGGCGGTAACTAAGATGGCTACCATCATCGAGACAGGGATGGCAACACTGGGCAGAATCCAGGCTACCTCGAAGAGGTAGCTGATAAGCTTTTTGTCTTTCATGACGCTGGTATCCCTCCGTTGTTCAACAAGGTCAGATACACCTGCATCCACAAGATACTCAGGGCGAGCAAGAAACCGAGCGTGATCATCAGTGCGCCACGTGGTGGCTCATGATCGTCATCATGCTCGTCTTCCGATGGGCGGCGATAGCTTGACATCCTGTCCTCCTCTTCTATTCCGGATAACACACAAATAGATGAGACGCTTCGTACACGAACCGCATCGCTCCCTGGCTACTCATCTCACGTGCGATCAGGTCGATGTCACGGAGTGCAATCTCCAGGGGTGGACCTTCGGCTGGGTACGAGGTGCGGATCACCCCACTGGGATCAATCAGAAATGTGCGCCGTTCGGCGTACAGTTTGCCGTTCTCGTCAGGTTCGGTGTAGTACACCCCCAGCCCACCACCGACGATCATTTTGATTTCGCGGGGATCACCAGTAACAAATCGCCAGCTCTGCGGGTCAACCCCCAGTTCGCCGGCCAATGCCGACAGGTCGGCGGGTGTGTCGTGAACAGGATCGAGCGTGATAGTCAGGAAAATGACCTCACTCCCCAATCGACCACTGCTTTGAAGTACCTTACGTAGCTCAAGCAGACGTCGGGTCTGCTCTGCACATTCCTCCCCGCATCGCCGGTGCATCAGGCTCACGAATACCATACGCCCGCGTAGATCACTGTCGAGCAAACGGCTGCCCCGCTGGTCGGTAAGCGCGAATGGTGGAAACTGTTCACCACGCGGCAATACCTTGACCGGTCGGGCAATGACAAACCAGAGCATCGTTGTGAGCAGACCAACCAGTACTGTTGAAATGAGTGCTATTCCCAGGCGCATGCGGTGACCTGTCTAGCTCTATTGCTTGCAAACCGAGTATACCCGCCTCTTTTCCCTTGCGGAGTAAAGCGGTTATAACAAACAGTTGTAGTCTTGCAACAATTTGTGTCTGTATTCACAGTGAATGCACATACGATGTACTAGTAATTCCTTTTCTCGAAAGCTCGTGTTGGCTACATCAATATGTGAGGAATGAAGTGTGACTCGATCCCAGGTCTGAGAACACGTAGCCCGTAGCGGGCGTATCTGAGAGAGTGTCTGAAATGTATCTGGTGCCCTTGCTGTCCAGGGATTGACGGAATGATTGGCTTGCTGAAATCAAGTCTCAGTGTTGTACATAACTCAACATTTTTCAGACACACTCTGAGAGTTTCCTGCCTGGCAGTTGCCTGTGTCGCTCGCGTTCAGCACACCTTGGGACACAGGTTTGACACCTGTTCCTTCCGTAACGATCGTCGGGCGAACACCAGAGCAGACTGCGTATTTGCAATATAGAAAAGTCATCGTTGTGCAAACGTTCTGTGCTGGCGTGCGGTGAGCTGCATTTTTCAGTCCTGTTACCGTTTGCCCCTTTCGCTCCCATTGGAGAAGCCTGTTGAAACGCGCTACCATTTGCTCCTCAGTTGTTGTCTCTCTACTCAGAACGAATAAGCTCTCTCTGTACATACCGTTTCACATCGTTACAATCGGTATGGCCGGTCCTCTGTACGGCATTCCGGCACGCCAGTAATCGGCTAGAAGGAAGTGATATGACGCAAAAAAAGATTGTTGTGATTGGGAGTGGCTTTGGAGGTTTGAGTGCTGCGATTCGCCTGGCAGCTCAGGGCCATGAAGTAACAATTCTCGAGCAGCGTGATCGTCCTGGTGGTCGGGCTTACGTGTATCAGACCAAAGGTTATACATTTGATAGTGGTCCGACCGTCATTACCGCCCCGTTTATGTTTGATGAACTCTGGCAGTTGGCCGGTAAGCGTCGTGAAGATTATTTCACCCTCGAACCATGTCGGCCATTCTATCGCCTGTTTAATCACGAGGGGCGCTATCTCGAATACGGTGAAGATGAGCAGGCTTTACTCGATCAGATTCGGCAGTGGAATCCCGCCGATGTTGAGGGGTATCGCCGTTTTATTGCCAGTACGCGACCTATCTTTGAAAAGGGTTTCAGTCTGATTGACAAGCCCTTTCTTCACTTTAGTGATATGCTGCGCGTTACCCCCGATTTGATCCGGCTCAAATCGCATCAGAGTGTATACCGATTCGTTTCCCAGTTTTTCCAAGATGATTTTCTCCGCCGTTGTTTCTCATTCCATCCGTTGTTTATCGGTGGTAATCCCTTTGATGCCACGTCGATCTATGCCATGGTGCATTATCTCGAACGACGTTGGGGGGTCTATCACGCACGCGGTGGCACTGGCTCAATCGTAAAGGCAATGGTGCAGCTCTTCACCGAATTGGGTGGTCGTCTCGAATTGAACACCAAAGCAGTTGAAATCGTGATTGACGGCCGTCGAGCACGAGCTGTACGTACCCAAGACGGGCGGATGTTCCCTGCCGATGTAGTGGTATCGAACGCCGATGTGCCACAAACCTACATGGCGCTGATCCCACCACGGTACCGTAAAGTGCAAACTGACCGTCGGCTACGCCGGATGCGCTACAGTATGTCGTTGGCGGTGATTTACCTGGGCATTAATCGCCGCTATGACGATGGTCGTTTGGTCCAGCACAACATCATCTTTAGCGAACGCTACAAAGGCCTGCTCGACGATATTTTCAACCGCAAGCGATTAGCCGACGATTTCTCGCTCTATCTGCACCGTCCGTCGCACAATGATCCGACGCTGGCGCCGCCTGGGCACGAGGCTCTTTACGTCCTGACGCCGGTTCCCAATCTGGCTGCACCAATCGATTGGTCGGTAGCCGGGCCGCGCCTGCGTGAAGCGATTTTAACCTTCCTCGAAGAGCATTATATGCCTGGTCTCCGGCGTCATATCGTGGTTGAACATATGGTCGATCCGAGGTATTACCGTGATGCACTAAATAGCTATCTGGGGGCAGGGTTCTCTATCCAGCCACTCTTAACGCAATCGGCGTGGTTCCGTCCGCACAACCGCTCGGAGGACATTGATAATCTCTACCTGGTCGGCGCCGGTACCCATCCTGGTGCTGGCTTACCCGGTGTAATTGCTTCAGGTGCGATTGTTGCCAACCTTGTGGGTCAGGAACACTCGTAAGCCTATCGTAGTGGGGCAGTAATTTTACTGCTGCCTCACTCGCGTGCTCCTGTTCTATACCCTCTGTATAGCGAGTAAACGCTGCTTACTTATCTCGTCTCTTCCCTACCTCATGGAACAACACGTAAAACGCGATACCAATACCTCCCAATCCCACCAAACCGACGAGTAAACTGATCAGATCATCTGGCCAGTGGTAGACAGCCGAAGGTGTAGCACCGGGAATAAACTCGCGCCCATACCACCAGCCCAGCCCGATGACGATACTGGCTACGAGCGCATAGAGCACGCGCTGCCATAGCCCCGGCGCCTGCCAGATACCCGGCAGCATCCGACCGAGCACTATCGCCAGCAACAACGCCTCGGCCGAATTCGCAATGCTGAAGGCAATCGCCAGACCGCCGATGTCACCGCCACCGGCAAGCAATACCACACCTAACCCGATGTTCATTGCTACTTGCGCCAATCCAATTAATACTGGAGGCCAGGTGCGCTGCATCGCATAAAAGGTACGGATCAGAATCTCGGAAGCGGCAAAGGCCGGTAAGGCACACGCATATCCGGTGAGGGCAGCTGCTGTATAACTCAGCGAAATCGTGTCAAATGCCCCCCGTTCAAAGAGTAGTCGTGCCAGTGCTGGGCCAAGGGTGAGCAGACCAACGGTTGCCGGCAAGGTGAGCCAGAGAATACGTTCCAGCGTTGATCGTACATCATCGATCAGGGCACTGAACTGTTGATCTGCTACCAGGCGGGCTAGACGAGGGAAGGCCACGGTGCTCAGGCTAAGTGCAAAGATGCCGTATGGTAGCAACATCAACTGATATGCCCAGCGTAATCCAGCCAGTTTGGCGTCTCCATCAGGTAAACGGCTTGCCAGGACCAACGTGGCTACGATACTTAGATGCGCTGCAGCCTGTCCGATCACTCTTGGACCCATCGCCTGCGCTACTTTCACAAGTTCGGGCAGATTACGCCCTAAATGTGGCCGTAGGCGCATCCCCAACTGCATAAGGACTGGGATCTGGATCAGCAAGTATCCTGCTGCGCCGATGACGACACCCCAGGCCATACCCCAGATGCCTAGCCAGGGCGCCAGCAGGGCGCCACCGGTGATCCCAAGGTTGTAAATGCTAGGCGCTATGGCCGGCATCGTAAAGCGATCGCGGGCATTAAGGATCGCCATTGCCAAACCTCCTAATCCCAGCAGTAACGGTGAGAGCAGGAACAGTCGGGTGAGGGCAATGATCAGATCAAGCGTTGCCGCCGAGAAACCTTCACCGCCGTACAGCATTGGTACCAGCCAGGGCGCAACGGCAAAGAGTACCATACTGGCGATGCCTAAAGCAATCAGCGCCCACGTGACCACAGCACCGGTCAGGTCCCATGCTCGTGTTGGATGTTCTCGTTCCCACAGTTCGATAAAGACCGGGATAAAGCTACTGCCGAGCGCCCCGCCAATAATGACCAGATACAACAGATCGACAGTGCTGATAGCAGCTCCGTAAGCGGCCATCTCGGCTGAGGTGCCAAAATAGTAAGAGGCAACAATATCGCGGATGAGCCCCGTCAACCGACTCAAGGTGAATCCAGCCATGACGATCAGGCTATAGCGTTGTGTGCTCAGGCGTCGTAGGATAGAGCTTAGTTGCACGGTTGGCATTCCTATGCTATACTTCACAATTAGCGCGGCGAGCGCTTGCTCGCCGCTTCACGTGTCACATAACGCGCCAATTATATCCGAGGAGTTTAGCCTTGGCGAACACAAAGTCTGCAAAAAAGCGTATTCGGAGCGATGCGCGGAAGCATCTGCGAAACAAGTCGTACCGCTCGCGGGTGAAGACGATGATCAAGAAGGCCGAGCAGGCTCTGGCAAGCGGTGTTGTTGATCAAGCTGCTCTGCGTATGGCGTTCAGCACCCTCGATAAGGCAGCAGTAAAAGGGATTATTCACAAAAACAACGCTGCTCGTCGCAAGTCACGGCTGGCCCAAAAAGCAAAGCGAGTGGCGCTGGCTGCGCAGGCTGCACAGTCCGGTTCTGCCGCTTGACACTGTTTCGATGACAGCAGAGGCAACGCACAGTTCGCTGTGCGTTGCTTTTTTCTGCCAGCGAAGTTCCTTTCACGCTGCCATGCTTCGCTACCGAACCGTACCGCTTTCAGGCGAGGGCAGCGCAATCTTCACGCCCGGCCCACTTGACCCCGTTACCGCTTCCCCTTCGGCTGCTGAGCCTGACATAGTTCCACTACGAATAGTTCGAGCGCTGTTTCGGCCTGCATTCGCCCAGTTTTGATCGCGTGATCGAGTTCAAGCAAACGGTCGTGGGCATTGATCAGCTCGTCAATGCTAAAATTACGTGCCTGTTCAGTTGCCTTTCGCGCTACAAACGGTTTCAGATTGAGTTCACCGGCGATCTCTTCAGGTTTGCGGCGTTGGCTGATCAGGTGTCTGACATGCAAGAGGATACGAATCTGACGGGCCAGCATGAACAGAATATACTGTGGTGCTTCACCATCTTCCATCAGTGCCCGTGCACCACGGAGCGCTGAGGCCAGCCGTCGTGAACTCAGTTCATCAATAAAGGCAAAGAGGTTTTGCTCTTGTTGATCGGCAACCAGTCGTTCGACAGCACTTTGATCGATTGTTCCATTGCGGCCAACGTAGTTAGCCAGTTTGGTCAGTTCATTAACCAACAGGCGACTATCGTTTCCTGCCAGATCGACGAGGCATTGTGCTGCCGTAGAGGAAATGCTTACGTTCAGCAGCCGTGCCCGTTGCTCAATCCAGCGCAAAAGTTCTTGACCGGTGAGCAAGGGAAATTCGCGAACAACGCCATGTTTGCTGAGATAGGTAAAGAGGAGATGACGGCGATCAATCTCTTCTTGTTCAACAAACACCAGATCACAGGTTGCCGGTACCCGTGCGCAATAATCGCGCAGCTCTTCGCGCGCTTTTCCGGCTTTACTGTGCTTTAATGCATCGTAGACAATTACCAGCCGTCGTTCGGCCAAAAAGGGGTGCGCTTCACATGCAGCTACCAGGTGTTCGATGGTCAGCTTTCGACCATCGAGCACACTCATGTTCAGGTCGGCTACTTCTGCCGGTAGCCGGGCGCGGAGGCTGGCAATCTCCTCGCTCCGCGCCAGCTCATTAGGACCGTAGAACAGGTAGATCATCGTTCCGCTCTGCATCAAGGGCTTTCACAATTGCGATCATCAATCGGGCTGCACGCTCGATTACCGTTGGCTCGATCACCGGCTGTGCCTGCGATACAGCCTGGACACTCAGTGTGCGGAATCCACGTCGCCGAAAAGGCGATAAGATGCCGTCATAACGTGCCTGAGTGCGTGGCTCCAGATCAATGATCGGGTCGTTGCGGTCGGCCATCATCGCCAGGTGGTAGAGCAGCGGATCGGCATGTTCCTGGTGAAGAAGACCACTGCGACTGATCACGATGAGTTGATCGCCGGCGAGAGGGCCTAGCCCAACCACCAGGGTGTTCGACGGATCAAACGGGTAGCGATCAAGCAAAGCCGGTATTCCATACGGATCACAGTGGGCTGCCCCCACCGCGATGGCCCATACCTCAACGTGATGGGTTTCGGGGAGCTGTTGACCTATCCGCACCAGGGCGGCCAGCGCCGCCAGCCCGCCATCAGGGTGTGCTAATGGAGGTTGGTTCCAGGCTGCCCATAGCAGGCTCATGCTACCGCCAAAGGCGCCAGCGCTCAAGAGCCAGCGCCACTCTGAACCCACCATTGTTGCGCACGCAACAACGACCGGCAAACAACTTATCCCTAGCCGCGCAAGCAATCCTGCACGGGTCGGTGCAATCAGGATGCTCAGCCCGCGCCAGGCCGGTGGTGTGTCGAGTGGCGCCAGGATCACAAAGCGATAACGGGGCAGGCGCGGCATTTGAGTCGTTGCTTCTACGATGGGGCGAGCGGCAATAATATGTTGACTGGTATGCCGTCGTTGCCATACCGGCAATGGTGCGTACAGCCCGTCAACCAGCAGCAACCCCATCAGCCACAGACTCAGGATCAGGCTCATTGGTGGTTGCCAGGCGGCCAACATTACCGCTCCCATCAGGAGGATCGCTACCGGTACTAGTCGAACCCCTGGTCGATGAACGGTAGACAGCGATCTGGTGTCAACACTAAAGCCCACCTGACGCAGGCGGGCATTGATTTGCGCTGCGGCAATCGCTTCTGCCGCCGAGGTTGCGATACGCGGACCAATTTGCTCGGACAACTCAGCCAGCAAGCCGGCGCCATCTGTCATTCTAACCGGCATTGTTTTGTCACTACCTCTACGGTTTTGGTGTTGGTGGTAATGGAGTATTCGTTGGATTAGTAACCCACGGTGCTCTAATCGGTGTTGAGGTTGCTGGTGGTGTCAGCGGATTTTCTGGCAAGCCGGGGAGTGGCGATGCTGGACGTTTACAGTCGGTCTGGCCGGGCAGACAGAGCAAGAGAACTAGGTCGTAGCGAATAAACTGGTTACCGATGTCACCCACGTTCTTCACCTGCACAAAGTAGAAACCATCGACGTTAGGAGTAAACTCAATTTGTGAGTCGAGCGTATTACCGCCTGGGATGTCATCGTTAATATCAAGGATGCTGACTCCATCGCGGTCAGTCAGAACGAGCACGGTGTCAGCTCCAGCCTGGGTATCACCGTTCACTGTATTAGAACCGCGATAGCGCCGGGTGTCGGTGTAGATGACGTACCGTTTCCCACTTTTGGCGAAGAACGTGACCCAGTCGGCATCACCACTGGGACACAGGCGGCGGTTCTCCTGAACTTCATTCGAGGTAATTAACCGGGCTTGCTCGGGGAGACCATCTGGTTCAAAGATATCCAGACAGACAGACTCAACCGTTGCCGGAGTCGGCCCGGTACTCTCGTCGAGCAATACAATCACATACGAATAATCAATCCCGCCTCTACCGGCAGTATCACGCACTCTAATGTAGTAGCTGTCGTCAGCCGGAATACGTACTGTAATACGTGGTCGTGTATCACCAGGGTTCGGATTAGCCGGATCACGATTGTAGAAATCATCGTTGAAGGCAACTCGGTTAAGCTTGCTATCGAGCAACTCTAGTGATAAATCGATGCCCGGTCGCATCAACGGTACATCGATGGTGTAGACTTTCCCGGCTACGCCACCAAAGTAGAGCCAGTCTTCGTCGCCAGTCGGACAGATCACGTGTTCTTGCGGAATCTGAACATCAATGCGTTTCGCCTGGGCGGGGAAGTTATCCGGTTCAAAGCCATCACTACAGATGAACGCCGGTGTTGGGGTTGGTGGGACCGGCGATGCAGTTGGGGTTGGTGAGGGCTGAACGACCTGCACAATAATTCTGAAAAGCGCTGTCACACTTGGCGCACTGGTTCGGAATCCGAGTACATCAATGATATAGGTGCCAGGTGTGGTGGTAGATGGAACGTTGAAGAAGAAGGTAAAGCTCTTTGACGCATTCGCCGCAATAGGAACCGGTTGCCCAGGTGCAATCGTTATCGGTGACCATCCGGCTGGCATTGTGGCGGAGATACCAAAATTATCCGCTGCCCCCTGATTTTGAAGTGTGGCATTGACAGCAACAGATATCTGGCCTGCCTGCGCGGTTACATTTACTGAGGTTGGTGACCATACAAAATCAATACCTTGCGTTTCTGGGGCAGCAACTACCGGAAACTGTTGCAAGGCAAGAAGCATTATTAAAAGGGTAGCGCATGCTGCAATAAAGAGATGTTGCGACCGTTGCGAGCGTTTCATGCTGCTTGCCAGCTCCCATTGCGTGCAAGACAACGAATCCACGCTCATTATACGCTGTTGATAGGAGTAGTGTCAAACGTTTCTTTTGCAGAGCAGGGATTTTCGGCGTTTTCATCCTGCTCAGGCAAGGGGATGAGGAAAAAGAAACGAGTGTAGGGCAGCGCATTCCCAACCTCCCCGCAGTGCATAAAGAGACGTGCAGCTTCCGCTGACGCTCCCTATTGGCTTGCCGATCATGGCCCGTCACCGCATTGTGGTGATGAGTTTACCGCCTCTTGGCTTGGGAAGATGCTGTGCCAACTGATATGTGCGGGTAGCGGCACCGTACAACTTAGAGCCTATCCGAAAAATCCCTCATCACCTCACGACGGAATGAACCGCGGCGATGGATGAAAGACGATTGCGAGCAGTGTCACCTCTTTGGGCCAGAGGGCGAGGCGCCGTTTTGCCCCTACCGGTGGCCACGATGATGGTCACGGAGCGCTGATCCGACCTATCCTGTTGCAGCAGATCGGTCAGGGCGCAGCAATGCTGTACCTGTCCATCCATCGCTGGGCTTCATCTGTGACACCCTGAGATGATTATTCGGATAGGCTCTTAGATGAACAAGAACCCTGATTTCTTATTGGGAACGTACTGTACCCGCGCAACCATTGCGTGAGGGTGCCAGGAGGAAGGTGCGGGAGCCAACCATCCCCCCTTCCTCTCCCGCAGCGCGGGAGAGGAAGGGGGCTAGGGGGAAGGTGAGGGGGGCCAGGGGGAAGGTGCGGAGGCCAGGAGGAAGGTGCGGGAGCCAACCATCCCCCCTTCCTCTCCCGCAGCGCGGGAGAGGAAGGGGGCCAGGGGGAAGGTGAGGGGGGCCAGGAGAAAGGTGCGGAGGCTAGGAGGAAGGTGCGGAGGCCAACCATCCCCCCTTCCTCTCCCGCAGCGCGGGAGAGGGAGGGGGCTAGGGGGAAGGTGAGGGGGGCCAGGAGAAAGGTGCGGGGCCAGAGGGAAGGTGCGGGGCCA
>Ga0209691_1000688_pt1 | contig 22615 bp, 18 predicted proteins | sample YNPMSBMetaG_FD_187120 | JGI IMG/M metagenome (GOLD analysis project Ga0209691, IMG submission 187120) | Anoxygenic and chlorotrophic microbial mat microbial communities from Yellowstone National Park, USA - YNP MS-B MetaG (SPAdes) (version 2) ... | reverse complement strand
TTGCCGAACAACTAACATTGTAGCTCACGCCTGTCTCTATGTTCTCGTAGGTTTTGAAGGCTACTTTGGCTTCATCCGTGCCCACTTGCAAACCAGCCTCTGTCCCGATAATACCTGTATTGGAGATCGTGCGCCTTTCGCTCACAGTAAAAGTGCGCTCTACTCAGGTTGACAGTCCGATCGTTCGTATGCCGACGAAGTTCCAAACGGACAGGGACGTCCGCGTCGCGTCGCTTATCGTGTGGTGATACTCAATCTGTATCTGTTGCCCCTTCATTCTGATTCGGTGGCGGGTTTTTCTGCAAGACTTTCTGTATTCTGTCGTACCAATTTTTAACGTAATCCCGGCCAGCGGGGTCTACAGAGCCTTTTACTAATCTCACGCCAACAAAAACGCCGTTTTGATATATGGGCTTCTGTGCGCCCCACTCTATCCCCAATTTGCGGTACAGTCTTAAGACAAACCTTGAGAATAGCCAGAGCTGGCTACTCTGCAGGTGCGAGGGAACAGGCAGGCTCGATACGCCCTTCCACTTACGTTCTTTTGCTTGCAGGTATCGCTGATATATCGTCTGCCCGCCTATCCTTCGTAACTGGTCTTCCGCCACCTCTATGGCTTTCCACCAACCACCCATGGGTATGCTGTACATTTCGAAAACATAAAAAGCCACCATGGGCTCAGGTAGGGACTGATAGGCAGCGGTCAGTTGCTCCCTCGCGATAAGGAGGTATTGTTCCGCAAGGCGCGCTTTTGCAAGCTGTCCAGGCTCAATAGGTGTGAGCTGGTCAAACAGGTAAAGCGCTATTATTCCCAGTTGGTATCGCTCGACGGGGCTCAGATGTTTCTGTCGTTTTTGCAACTCGGATAGCGCCTTTAGCATCTCCTCCTTGGTCAGGGACTGGGTGTAAGCCGTAACCGCAACAAGGTCGGAAGGATGCTTCTTCAGGTACTCACGCAGTATCCGGTAAGCTTGCTGTCGCTGCCCTTTCTCCAGATATTCGCAGCCGGCACGTAGCTCACTGTCCTTACAGAAATAACGGAGAGGTTCATACCAATGGGCAACGAACCCCGGAGGAAATAGCCGAGAGATTCCCGGAGGAAATTCTCCGTTGTCGGGAAAGCAGATTGTCTGCAGAGAAATGGTCAAGCAGAAGATGATGCGCAACAGACGCAACGCTGTTCTCATCTCAACCTCCTATCGTTCGACGTAATACGTATATACGATAGGCACTGCACCACTTGGGTCGCTTGCCCATTTTAGAAGCTGCCAGGTACAGGTGCCCGCGTAGCCCGCCTGGTCGTAAATATCACATAGTCCCCAGAGACACAGGTGCGCGAATCCCCAGTAGAATCTCCATCTCTGTCCTGCGGGCACTGTCCATGTGTAGGTTGTGCTGGATGCCCGAGTATACGTGGTTCCAAGAGTTACCCCTGCATTCACCTGGAAAGCGAGTTTGACAACATCGCTATCCAGAGTCACGCCTGGTTGCAGCTGTATTGCACCAGTCACCGTTAGAGAGGTCTGCCAGTTGTCAGTTCGCTGGAATGTCGCCGGCCCCGTCACTACCGTGAGGAGATCCCAATCGTTTGCTGGGATAATCCCCAACGCCAACTTGGTTGGACAAGGGCGGTATGGGTTCCCTGACTGCACCCATTCTTCAATCGGGTGTTCTTCTAGGCCAAGTTGCTGCCACCCCTCTATCGGAAAGTGCACTCGCATCCTCTTCTCGGCAACATCGGTAAAGCCGTCCGTGTTATCTGTTGCCCGCACCCTCAGAGAGTAGTTCGACAAGCTCGGCATGTTGAAAGGGATGTATGCTCCGTAGTTCTGCATGACGCGGGCGCTGGTCGGAAAAGCGTCGTTTATGTCCACCGCACACAGCTCGCCGATGGCTATCGCTTCCAAATGGCGAGAACTCTCTGGGGAAGGGGGCATCCATCCATCGAGCAGGCGTTCGCGTCGCTTCTGCTTTCGCCAGTACGCGCTGGCGTAGTCATGGCACAGGGTGCGCAGGAGGAGGACGTCCGGCTTGGTCTCTTTCCAGGGGTAGTCTCCGGTGCGCCGATGGTAGAAAAGCAGGATACAGGTTACTCCGTCTTCTGCGTCGTCATAAGACAGACCGCCGTCCTGCACGAGAACCAGTCGCACCCATGCTATCCATCTTTCAGGAGACTGCGACAACACTGTTGGTACCCCCGTTGCACGGCGTCTGGCTACATTTTAGACGGGTCTATAGCAAATGTCAAGCGGTTAAAGCCCTTCTCCCCCTCAAAAGCCAGAGCAGGCTGCCGTTTGCAGGGGCGTGGCTTCAGCCGCTGACGATGGCTTACCCCAGCTGCTTCTTCAGCCACGCGAACGCGCTGGCTTGCATCTCCAGGTCGAACTTATGCCCGCCCGGGTAGAACTCGCCCACGTAGTTTTTCGGTGCGCCCACGCGGCGGTAGTGTGCGCGGATACGGCGGTCTGCCGCACGCATGCCCTCTGGGGTAAACAGGGGGTCGTCGATATCATACTGCACCATCAGCGGCGACGGCGCACGGCAGGCGGCGATGTCCGACCAGTCGCCGTAGCGCGCCCAGCCCCATGGCAGCACCATCCAAGAGTGGGTCACCACGTTGTGGTCGAGCGTCTGCTCGAAGGTGTTCATCATGCCCACGATGACCGCGGCGCGGATATGGTCGCACGTTGCCTGCAGCAGGGCGGAGCGCGCCCCTCCTCCCGATAGCCCAATGCAGCCGATAGCGTCCGCCCGCACATCCTTGCGTGAACGTAGATAGTTCACCGCCACGCGGTCTTCGTAGCTCACCACACCCGCCAGCGTGGTTCCCAGCAGGTGGCAGTACTTCTCGACGAGATGCTCGTGCTGCGCCGCAATGCTGTTGTAACGGGCAATCATCTCCGCCGTCGGGTTCTCTTCGTCCCAGCTGGACAGCAGCTCACGGGCATTGGCATCGGTTTCGGCGATGGTCTCCAGCGGAAACTTTCGGCTGCCCCACAGGAAGGTGTCGGACACCAGCACCACGAAGCCCTCCTTCGCCAGTGCGTTGGCAAAAGCGCGCCCTCCATAGCACTCCTCACGGAACGGTTGCAGTATGGGGTGCGTCTCGTCGGGACCGTCGGCGATTTTCTCCTTACCGTAATACTTGAAGCCGCCGTGGTCATGCAGGGCAAGCACGCCTGGCAACGGCTCCTTTGCCCCTTCGGGTTTTAGTACCCAGGCAAAGGTGCGGGGTCCGTAGCCCACCGACCAGGAGACCTCCTCACCCAGCAGTCCATCGCGCTTCCAGCGGCGCTCCACCTTCACCGCACGCGGTCGCTCGTCCTCGAAATGAAAACCCAGTACCTCTCGCAGCCGCTCCTGCGTCTCTTTGCCCGGCGGGGGGACAGGATACAACTTGTGCGCCTTGTTCGCGGCGGCGACCCAGTTACTGTAAACACCCAGATGCTGATAAGTACATGACATGACCACCCTCCTTGTTCTTTTCGAATTCACCCGAGCACAGGTACGATAATTGCTTCGGCTAATCCGCAAGCTTGTCCTGCACTCGGACGTAAAGACATAAACGGTTCGGCAAGATGCTGCCTGATATAGAGAATGGGTTACAACCTCTTCTTAACAATCGAGACCATCGAAAGTAGATTTTTGTGCGCCTTTCCCGCACTTCACACTATGATACAATAATCGCGGAGCATTTGTTCAGGAGGAAAGCGGTGCGCTGTTCGAGCAGAGCCTTTACTCTCATAGAGCTTCTCGTCGTGATCGCCATCATCGCCATTCTCGCGGCCGTTCTGTTCCCCGTTTTCTCGCAGGCGCGCGAGAAGGCACGGCAAGCCAGCTGCCTCTCCAACATGCGCCAGCTGGGCATCGCGCTGACCATGTACATGGAAGATTCGGATGGGCTGAGTTTCTTCTTCGGGCATAACAGTCGGCTGAGCAGGTGCTATCCCGCCGCCCCGCTGGGCGCAACGCGCGAGAACCGCTGGTGGAACCAGATACTGCCCTACACGCGCATGGGCGGAGCGTTGCTGGTGTGCCCTTCCGACGCAGGCAGAGTACCGCATGTTTTGGAGAACGGACAGGACGGCAAGCCTTACGTGCCGCGCTCCTACGTGGCGAACCGAGCCGGAGAGTGCTTGCCTGTGGCAGCGATCGACAACCCGGCGGACATCGTGATTGTCACCGAAAAGGGCGACCTGTTTGATGACTCCTGGTACGAGCCCCCCAAGAACCTGTATGACAAGCCCGGTTATGGACAGCCTGTGCTGGCGATGCGACGGCATTCGGGTGGGTGTAACGCGATGTTCTTCGACGGTCATGCCAGATGGCTGAGCCGGGGTACTTGGCTGTCCAACCCCTGTGGCGAACCCTACTCGGGGGTGCAGCTAATCCGTCGCTACCCCATCCCGGGTGGGGACTTCTGGCATCCGAACTGCCCGCAGTAGATGTTTAGGGGGTCGTGTAGGTGGATCCTACTTAGAGGCATCGCCAGCTGCGTCGGAGCCCACGGGGAGGGTCCACTTGGCGTTAATAGCTCTTTGTCTGGCAAGGAATACTTACTGCCAGTGGTTCATCCCAGACTGCGCGGACACCTGGCGTAAATGCAGGCGATTACCCAATGCAATGGGCTGGCATTGGAGGTCGCAGGGGAGCAGAGGCTCCCCTACGAGGTATCGATTAGCGCATGCCTGGCATCGTCTGGGTGGGTGGTGCTCCTCCGCCTGGCACAGGGGGGGCAGCCTGAATATCCCCTTCTTTGCCGTTTCCCTGCACACCTCCTGTGAAAGCACGATACAGCATGAAGCCCACGAGGAGCACCACCACCACGATGATAACCACGGCTACCGGCGTAGAGATACTCTTATTCACGGCTTCGCGCTCCTCTTATGGAGGTGTACAGGTTTCATCAGACATCAGAACAGGGTAGTATCCCCACTCATAGGGCCGGTCTGGCTTGGGGTTTGGGTTGTCGGCGGCACGCGCCCACTTGGAGTGCCCATCGGCATACACGAAGTTCATACCGCCCTGGTGACGTGGGTTGCCCTGATAGTACGTCGCCCAGCTACGTCCCTCTGGCCAGTAGAAGCGGGGCTGGCTGTCCAGCGGTCCCACGAGACAGTTATACCAGCTGAAGATGTAATTGTTATCAGCGATGATGCCGATGCTGGCTGGGCTCTGCAGGGCTGCTAGGGAGGTGCCGGCTTCATTGCCGAAAATCCTTTCGTTGAGACCGTACTCCACGAAGGGCACAATGCGCCGGCGGTTGGGATCGCCGCACTCCCATAGCGCATACGCAGCCACAAAAGTAGTGCCTGCGTAGCTGGGGCAGTCGAACAGACCACCGTTCTTGACGTAGGGGTAAATCATGGTCGCCCAGTGCTGTCGCGGATGGGCAGGGTTGTGGGTAAAGTAGCCCGTGTCTGGACAGCCTCCTGGCCAGGGCTGCGGGAAGAAGCGCTCATCGTAGTCCTGCACGTACATATTGACGGCAAGACCAATCTGTTTGGTGTTGGACAAGCACGAAGTCTTGCGTGCGCTCTCTCGCGCTTGCGAGAACACCGGGAACAGGATCGCTGCCAGTATCGCGATAATCGCGATAACCACCAGCAGCTCGATCAAGGTGAAACCTTTGGGTCGCATCGTTTTTCCTTACCTCCTTGCTTGGTATGTGGTTGTATGGCTCACGACTGCCATTGCAGCCGATGGCTACCTCTCTTGCTCCGCTGGAGGGGCGCACGACGCACGGGTGACTAACTCGATGGGCAGTTTCTCGTGAATAACTGATGAATCGGTCACCCGGCGCGCGTTCTCCAACAGTACCTGTGCTGCTCGCCTGCCGAGCTCCTGAAGCGGCTGGCGCAAGGTCGTCAACGGCGGTTTCAGGTAACGGGCTGAGACAGGGTCATCTGTCCCCAGAACACTCAACCGACCCGGCACAGAGATGCCCAACTGTTCGGCAATCGAAAGCACCTCCAGTGCCAAAAAGTAGCCAGCACAATATACTGCCGTTGGGGCCTCTCGTGACAGCAGTAGGTCCACCAGCACATTGCGGGCGGCTGGCGGCAGGCTGGTGTCCGAATCTGGGTGAATCACCCAGCGGGGATTGGGTTCGATGTGCCAGACGCGCAGGGCATCGAAATATCCTTCTAACCGATCACGGCAGTTCGTGCTGTTGGCAGTTCCGCTCACGCAAGCGATACGCCGATGCCCCAAATGCAGCAGGTATTCGACGGCGCGGCGCGCGCCGTCGCGATTGTCGCTATCGACGGTGGGGAAAGCCGTAGGCTCCGGCCACGAGGCTCCCACCACGACAAAAGGCACACCGGACTCCCACAGCCCGGTGAGTACCTCGACGCTCTCGATAGGGGGAGCAACGATGTAGAAGGCGGTGTTCGGATATTTCTCCGCCAATAGATTCCACTCCGCAACCGGTATCGCCGCCACTGTGAGCTGGATGTTCTCCGCAGCACACACATCGCACAGCGCGCGGAACAGTGGACCGTGGTAGGTATGCTCCACAACGTCAGCAGGAGCACTCATCACAAAGGCAACACGCTGTATCCGCGGCGTCACAGACACGCAGGCATACCTACCAAAGCCGCGTTTGGACTCCAGCCATCCTTCTCGTCGAAGCGTTTCTAACGCCCGCGATACCGTGCCGACACTGACGCCGAATCGCTGCGCCAGCTGCTGTCTCGATGGCAAGCGATGCGGATAGCGTCCTTGCTGAATCTCTTCCAATACCTGTTGACGTATCCAGATATGCTTGGCTTTCACAACGGCTCCCCCCAGGGCGCTTCGTCGGCTCTACAGGACCAGAACGTTATAGAACGATTCTGCTTCAAGTATACATGGTTCCGACGAAAATGTCAAGAGTTTTTGAAGTTTTTTCTGGAACATCTGGTATTTTTCGAAGCGGTTGTACAGTACATCGCTGCACAGTTGCCGCACGAAACGTGGGTAAGTATTCATCACGCAGGTGGTGGACGGTCGTCGTTGGTGAGAAATACCAATGGGCATGAACCCTGTCGATATCCCTGAGCCTGCCACTGCACGTAGAATAACTTCGAACACCTACCCGCCTCTTTGAGTTTCCCCAGCCTGCTGTGGTATAATCTGCGAGTGGTCAGATGGCCGATAATCAAGGAGGGATACTCAGGATGAAGCAAGGCATCCATCCAGAATACAAAATCGCAACCGTAACCTGCGCCTGCGGGAACACCTTCACGACCCGCTCGCTGAAGGAGGAGATTCACGTCGAAATCTGCTCGAAGTGCCACCCGTTCTTCACGGGCAAGCAGAAGATTGTGGATACTGGCGGGCGCGTGGAGCGGTTCCTGCGCAAATACGGACTGCAGGGCTAGCGTGATTCCACTGCCCACAGGGAGGGCGCAATGAACCAGAGTCTGCAATACGGCGGGCAAGCCGTCATCGAAGGCGTGATGATGCGCAGTCCGCGTTATTTTGCCGTAGCGTGCCGCCACCCCAACGGCGACATCGTGGTGAAACTGGAAGACCTTGCCCATTCGTGGCTGGCGCGGTTGAAGTGGTTGAATCGCCCCTTCCTGCGAGGGACGCTCGCCCTGCTGGACGCCATGGCGCTGGGCATCCGCGCCCTGCGCTTCTCTGCCGATGTCCAGCTCGAAGAGCAGACGCAAACTGTGCAGCAAAAGCGCATCAACGACCTCGCTATCGGCTCCACCATGGTGGTGGGGCTTCTGATTGGTCTGGGGCTATTCGTAGCCTTACCGACCACCCTCACCCAGCTGCTGCCGTGGAAGAATCCCGTCTTGTTGAACATGCTGGACGGCATCCTGCGCATCGCGCTGTTTCTCGGATATGTGGTGGCGGTAGGAAACCTGAAGGAGATTCGTCGGGTATTCCAATACCACGGCGCAGAGCATAAAGCCATTAACACCCTGGAAGCTGGTCTTCCCCTCACCATGGAAAACGCGAAACAGCAGTCGCGTATCCATCCGCGCTGCGGCACCAGCTTTGTGATGGTGGTGTTGATTCTGGCGATACTTGTATTCTCCCTCACCGGTCGCCCACCCATCTGGTTGCGCATCCCGTTACACATTGCGTTGTTGCCACTGGTGGCGGGTGTTGCCTACGAGGTCATTAAGTTTGCCGGCAGATACAAGGAATCGCGCTGGACGCGCTGGCTACTGGCGCCCGGGCTGTGGAGCCAGCGAATCACCACGCGCGAGCCGGAGGAGGCGCAAATCGAGGTCGCCCTGCGCGCACTGCAGGCAGTGGTGGCACAGGAGCAGCGGGGGAACGAGGAGCCAGTTGCAGTGGCGTAGGCTCACTCGCTGAAAGTCTGCACCCTGAAGACATACACCTCTACCGGTTCTGCCTCGCGGATACCCGCCTTTTGACGCGCAACAGCCAGCATCCTGCGTACCGTACGCCCCTCATGCGGAAGCACTACTGCACTGCGCTCGCCGCTGCGTACTAGAACCCCATGCTCACGTGGGCGGATGCGGGTGGGGTCGGCGGGTTCTGGAGGACTATCCACGATACTCAGGACAATTTTCAGGTAGCGCACCTCGTCCGGGCGCAGGGGCGGAAAGCGGACATCGCGGGTGCACACGCCCTGCGCCGCCGCCACAATCTCGTCCGCCAGATGGCGGTGTTGAGGTTCGAGAGTGCCCCAGCAGGCACGCAGTTGACCGTCACGAACCAGAGTGATGAAGGCTCCTGCCCGCCGTGCGGTGAGTTCCGTCGGCAGGTCGCGAGGCAGGCGGTACGCTTTGCCGCGAACAGAGGCTTCTAGAGCCCCACGTGCCAGAGCAATGAGGTGTGTCGCTGACGGGCCTATACGCATGTTCCCTTGCATCTTCCTGAAACCAGATTGGCAACGCTATCGCCCCTTATGGTATCATATGGGTGATATAGCCATGAGTACTGCCAAAAAGTTGCCCACTATTCGAGAGGTCGCCGAGACGGCACAGGTTTCCATCTCTACCGTCTCGAATGTGCTGCACGGCAAGCACGGGTTCTACTCTGCCGAGACGGCGGAGCGCGTCTGGCAAGCGGTCAAACAGTTGGGCTACCGCCCGAACCACATCGCCCGTAGCCTTGCTTGCCAGCGTACCTTTACTATTGGTATCGTTGTCGAGACATACATCGGCAACGTCTCTCATAATCCCTATTTTGGATTCATGCTGGACGGCATCCTGCACGGGGCAAGCCTGAGGGAGTATCAGGTCAAGATTGTGCGGGTTCCTGTAGACAACCCTGAGAAGGCGATGGACTACATTGCCGATGGTTCGGTAGACGGAGTGGTGCTGGTGGCTTTGTTTGTGGACAGCCCTGTGCTGCCGCTGGTGGCAAAGAGTGGTATCCCTGCGGTCGTAGCAGGTAGCGCACCGCCAGCTGCCAACCTGCCCTGTGTGGATGTGGACGATGTTTCAGCCATCCGTCGGGCAGTGCACTGGTTGGTGGAGCTAGGGCATCGGCGCATCGGCCTCATCACAGGAGACATGCGGCAATGGAGCGCGCGGCGACGGCAGCAAGGTTATCTCCTCGCGATGCACGAGCTGGGCATCAAGCCAGAGCCTGCCTGGTGTTACGAGGGTGACTACCGTCTGCAGTCGGGGCAAACAGGCATCGAACCGCTGTTACGTGCGGAACCGCCACTTACCGCCGTCATCTGCAGCAACGACAAGATGGCAGTAGGTGCCTTGAAGATGCTGAACCAGTTAGGTGTGAAAGTGCCTCAAGACCTTTCCCTGATTGGCTTCGACGACGCTGAAGAGTCAGCTATTGTCTCTCCTGCACTAACTACCTTTCGGCAGCCCGTCTTCGAGATTGGCTTGAAAGCCGCGGAACTCTTACTGCAACAGATAGAAACAGGCACACCTACTCCACACAACTTGCTGCTACCTGCGGAGCTGGTCGTGCGCCAGACGGTTGCGCCGCCGCCACGCGACGAGGCTCCTGTGCCCCACTCCGAAGCGTGAACAACCTTACCTCGCACTCGGACGAGGAGCTTCCGCTAACAGCACCCAACCACTCATCGCGGGCAGATGCAAGAGCAGGGTTCCGTGACGATTCACCGTTACCTGCTTCCTTGCGTCCGCCGTATTGTCGGAACACAGCAGCACCCGAAGCCTGTGGATAGTGGGCGATAGCCTCAACCGAACGGACGCTGGCTTCTCTCCGTTATTGATAACCACCAGCACCTGCTGTTTGCCCTGCGTGCGCAGGTAGGCATACACGTTCTGTTTGTCATCGGTGAGCAGGGTGTTCCACGCGCCACGCCGCAGGGCAGGCAGCTGTTTCCGCAGGCGAATCAGAGCGGTCACGTAATCGCGCAACGCCCTGCCTTCCGCAGAGGGGTTCCAGTCCATCGGGCGGCGGTTGTCGGGGATGTTGCCGCCTTCCATGCCCACCTCATCGCCGTAGTAGATGGCGGGTGCGCCAGGCAAGGTCATCTGCAGCAGGAACGCCAGTCGCACCCTGCGCCAGTCGCCGCCGCACGCGGTTCGCAAGCGATGGGTATCGTGGCTGCTGAGCATGTTGTACATGCCGTGGGTGACAGCCCGGGGATAGGTCATCGCCAGCAGCCGCAGTTTCTCATCCAGCACGGAGGGCGGAATGCGTCGATATGCCACCCAGTCCAGCACCACCCCACGCCAGGGATAGTTCATCACCGCGTCGAACATGTCCCCCCGCAGCCAGTGGGTGGCGTCGCCCCAAATCTCACCAATGATGACGGCATCGGGACGCACCCGCTTGACCTCCCGCCGAAACACGCGCCAGAAGTGGTCGGGCACTTCGTTCGCCACGTCCAGCCGCCATCCATCAAAGGGGACTCGTCGCATCCATCCGGTAATTATGTCCAGCAGATAGCGGCGCACCGCGGGATTCTCGTGGTTCAACTTGGGCACGTAGGGGATGTTCCACCAGGCGGAGTAAGGAGGCGGGTTCTCAATCCTCACTGGAAAACGGTGCACCGTGAACCAGTCGCGATAAGCAGAAGCCTCCTGCTTCTCCAGCAGGTCGCGAAAGGCGAAGAAGAACACGCCCACATGATTGAACACGCCATCCAGCACCAAACGCATTCCCCGTCGTTTCAGTTCACGCGAGAGGGCGAGGAACGCTTCATCGCCGCCAAGGTGGGGGTCTACCCGAGTGTAGTCGTCGGTGTCGTACTTGTGGTGCGTCACGGAGGTAAACACAGGCGTGAGATACAGCGCGGTCACGCCCAGCGCGTGCAGATAGTCTACCTTTTGCACGATGCCCCACAGGTCACCACCGAAAACCTGGTCAGTGCGTCCCGTTTCATCCAGCGGACGGGTGGGGTCGGGGTCGTTGGAGGGGTCGGCGTTTAGGAAGCGGTCAGGCACAATCTGGTAGAAGATAGCATCCGCCGTCCACGCTGGCACCTGCACACGGGGCACGCGATTCGGCTGTAGCAGAAACCACTGGGCAGGCTTGCGGTCGGCCGCCCCTTCGGGAGACAGCCACACCCGGCGCGCGCCGTCCTGCGCGGAGAACAGATACTCAGCCCGGCGCAAAGGCACACCGAGCCGATAATACTCGAACAGCGTATCTCGCGCCACGCGGGGCATCTGCCGGGTGACGAACCGCTTGCCTTCCCGCAGGGTTATCTGCACCTTCTGCACGTCATTGCGGCGTGTGCGCAAGGTGATGACGGCGTTCGCCCCATCTGCGTGCAGGTAAAGCAGCTCTGTCGGCTGATGTCGCAACGCGGAGCGTGTGATGATGCCATCTCCCACGCGAGCGGGCGGATTGACCACCCTGCCCTCGACGATGAGCAGCGAATTGATGTTGCCCATGCCGTCGTCCACGTTTTGGGTGGCGTTAGGGTCGGTGCGCCAGTCGTTGCCGTTGACCACGAATTTGTACTGATAGACACCCGGCATCAGGTGCAGGGTGAGCGTCCACAGTTTGCCATCGTCGCTGCGCATGGGGTTACGCTGGAACTGCCAGTCGTTGAATGTGCCTGCCAGATAGACGATTTGCGCAGGCTGTTCCAGCTTCAGGCGGAAGGTGACAGGGATCCCTTCCTGTGCCCACACACAGCAAACAAGCAGCAACCAGAACAGGGTGGCGAGGAGGCGGTATCTGCTTATCATCTTCTACGTGGTCTGCCTTTGCACCAGATGACAGGGCACGATGTAGCGGCGTTGCGGCACTTCCACTCCTTCAACCAACTTGACCAGTACCTCGGTCGCCATTTGCGCAAGGGCGCGAATATCCACCGCCACCGAGCTGAGTGGGGGTTCCACATACTGGCAGAATGGAGAGTCGTTAAAGCCGATGATTGCCAGCTGCTGCGGGATGCCGATGCCGCGTTCCCTCGCTGCCCGCAGCGCACCCATAGCGACTAAGTCATCCACCGCTACTACCGCTGTCGGAGGGTTTCGAAGGCTGAGCAGTCGATTCATGGCACGGTAGCCATGTTCCTCCGAGAAATCGCCCCAGACCACCAGTTCGGGGGAGTAGTCCAGGTCGGCTTCCTCCCGCGCGCATCGGTATCCCGCGTGGCGGTCTTCACAAACAAATACCCCGCGAGGTCCGCCGATGTAGGCAATCCGCTGATGTCCCTTGCGGATAAGGTGCTCTGTCGCCATCCGCCCGGCACCCACGTTGTCGTTATCCACCGAGTAGACGGCGTCGGTGGGTTCGTAGCGACCGATAAGCACGAAGGGGAAGCCCTCCTGCAACAGACGGGGCATGCGTTCGTCCTGCGTCTGGGGTTCCACGAGGATGAGCCCGTCTACTCGCCGCGTCCGAAGCAGTTCCTCGTAAATGGCGCGTCGGGACTGGATGGCGCGGGCGGCGTCGACGCAGAGATGATAGCCCGCTTTGCCACCGAATTCGATGAGCGCGGCAATCAGTGCGCTGAAGAAGGGGTTACCAGCAAGCCGTCGGGGTGAGCGGTGCACGACCAGCCCCAGAATGCCGCTGCGCTGGGAACGGAGCGACTGGGCGCGGGCGTCGGGCACGTAGCCGTGCTTCTCGATGACTGCCAGCACTCGCTGTCGCAATTCTTCGTTGACGCGCGGGTCTCCACGCAACACCCGCGAGACGGTCGCCTGCGACACCCGCGAGAGCCTGGCTATCTGGTTTTGCGTCAGTTCCGGCATCGTTCAGCACTGGAATACGTATTCCGCTAAACAGTATATCCATATCAGGGCAGCATGTCAAGGCTTGCCATCGGTATAATATTCCTGTTATCAGCAGCGCGGAGGAACTGGCATGATCGAACGCTATACCCGCCCCGAAATGGTGAGAATCTGGGACATTGAGCACCGCACACAGAAATGGCTACAGGTCGAGCTGGCGGTCTGCGACGGGCTGGCGGAGTACGGCTACATCCCCCGCGAGGCGGCGCAGACCATCCGCGAACGTGCCCGTTTTGACCTGCAACGCATGGCAGAACTGGAGAAGGAGACCCGCCACGATGTGATGGCGTTTGTGCGCAATGTGGAAGAGAACATCGGACCCGAAGGGCGCTACGTGCATTACGGCATCACCTCTTACGACGTGGTGGATACCGCACTGGCGTTGCTGCTTCGCGATTCGTGCGACCAGCTGCTGGCACGCGCCCGCCGTCTCGCGGAGGTGATTGCCCGTCTCGCTAAAGAGCACAAATATACCCCAATGATTGGGCGTACGCACGGCATTCATGCCGAACCCATCACTTTCGGTTTCAAGCTGGCGGGCTGGTATGACGAGATGCAACGCAATCTGCAACGGCTGCATTTCGCCCGTGAGATGGTGAGCGTGGGCAAGGTATCGGGAGCGGTAGGCATCCACGCCAATGTGGACCCGCGCGTTGAGGAATACGTTTGCGCGAAACTTGGGCTGAAGCCTGCGCCCGCTTCCACGCAGATTATCTCGCGCGATGTACACGCCACCTATCTCAGTACGCTCGGCATCCTCGCCGCCTCACTGGAACGGTTCGCCACCGAGCTGCGCAACCTGCAGCGCACCGAAATCCTGGAGGTGCAGGAGTACTTCGCGCCGGGGCAGACCGGTTCGTCCGCCATGCCGCACAAACGCAATCCCTGGAACTGCGAGACCGTGTCGGGGCTGGCGCGGGTGGTGCGCGGATATCTCATCCCCGCACTGGAAAACATCGCCACCTGGCACGAGCGCGACCTGTCCAACTCCAGCGTGGAGCGCATCATTCTGCCCGATACCAGCATTCTGGTGGACTGGATGATGTGGAAGTTGACCGATATTCTGGAACATCTGGCGGTTTTCCCCGAGAACATGAAATGCAACATGGAGAAGTTCGGCGGGCTGGTGTTCAGTGAGCATGTGATGCTGGCGCTGGTCAGCAAGGGACTGTCGCGGGAACAGGCGTACAAACTGGTGCAGCGCAACGCCGCAAAGGCGTGGGAGGGGGCGGACTTTCAGCAGAGCCTGAAACAGGACGAGGAGGTGCGCCGGGTGCTGAGCGAAGAGGAGATTGACCGTTGCTTTGACCTGCAGCACCACCTGCGTCACCTGGATGTGACCTTCCAGCGTCTGGGACTGGAATAGACGGTCGGTGTGCGGAGGAGCTATCGGCGCGGGTCGGTTGCTGCGCTACTTATGCCATGACAGAGCGTCCCGGCTAAACGGAAAAGCCCCCTGACCGAACGGTCAGGGGGCTTCATTAGCTCCTGGCGACGTCCTACTCTCCCAGCGGGTTGCCCCGCCAGTACCATCGGCGCTGGAGGGCTTAACGGCCGTGTTCGGGATGGGAACGGGTGTTTCCCCTCCGCCATGGTCACCAGGAAACATCTGGTGTGAGCCACTGGAGAGCTGCACAGGGGTTGGCATCACGGGCAAAGCGTGAATATGGTCAAGCCCTCGGACTATTAGTACCGCTAGGCTGAACACGTTACCGTGCTTACACCTGCGGCCTATCCACCCGGTTATCTTCCGGGGTCCTTACCGGGTTATCCCCGTGGGAGGTCTCATCTTGGGGCGTGCTTCGCACTTAGATGCTTTCAGCGCTTATCACGACCCGACATAGCTACCCAGCGTCTGCCCCTGGCGGGACAACTGGTACACCAGAGGTCGGTCCGTCCCGGTCCTCTCGTACTAGGGACAGCCCCCCTCAGACCTCCTGCGCCCACCGCGGATAGGGACCGAACTGTCTCACGACGTTCTGAACCCAGCTCGCGTACCGCTTTAATAGGCGAACAGCCTAACCCTTGGGACCTGCTCCAGCCCCAGGATGCGACGAGCCGACATCGAGGTGCCAAACCTTGCCGTCGCTGTGAGCGCTTGGGCAAGATCAGCCTGTTATCCCCGGGGTAGCTTTTATCCGGTGAACCCTGGCGCGTCCACACGCCACCAGAGGGTCATTAGGCCCGGCTTTCGCCCCTGCTCGACCAGTCGGTCTCACAGTCAGCCTCCCTTATGCCCTTACACTCGACGCGTGATTTCCGACCACGCTGAGGGAAGCTTTGGGCGCCTCCGTTACCTTTTAGGCAATTCTGTTCGTCCAGCCTTCGGCAACTTATAGCGCATTTCCGGTAGCAGATAAGGCTCCACCAGGTCCAGAAACCGTTGCAGGCTTCTGCCTGCCACCACTATCTGGTAGCCTTCTCGCTGCCGTCGCAGGTAAACTTCCAGCGCAAACCGTTCGCGCAGCACCTGTGCCAGTCGCTCTACGTCTTCATACTCAAACCCTTGCGTGTTCAGCACTACTGCCCTGAATTTGGCATCCTTGATAGAGCCATCATCCATGAACCAGTAGGCTAACCCTCTGGGCTTAAGTAGTCGTCGGATGAGCTTTGGCACGGCTTTGCGACCCTCGCGATAAAACTGTTGCGCATAGAAGCGGAAGGCACCATGGCTAAGAGTCTGAAAGCACCACTTTCCGTCTTTTTTCGGCTGCGGTGGTGTTCGCACCCACGCATTGAAGAGCTCATACAGATGCCATACGTAGCTTCGGTGCTGGTCGCACTGCTCTATCTTCAGGCGATAGGTTCTTCCTCCATTCTGAGTCTCCAGATGCCCATCGCCCAAAAGCAAGCCTACCAGCACTTCACGCTGTGTACGGGTCAGCTTCAGATGCTGCTTGTACTCTTCGATGTCGCGTGAGTGTGCCATGTACCTTCCCCCTGCGGGCTGAGACGCCTCAGGCGAGGCTTCCGGTCGCCCGGAAGTTCAGACTGTCTCACCATCCGCCTTTCGGCGGATGCCTGGCGTACAGTCGTTGAGGGGTCACGAAGACTTCCCTGCTGATTGTCCGCACCAGACGCATTTTCAGTGGCGTAAACCACTAGCGCTGGATACTACACCCCTTCCTCCGAAGCACGGAGGCGCACTTCGGATTAGGAGACGGACTTCCCAGCATATAGCCAGGTTTGCCCCTGACGTTACCGTCAGGGCGCCCCACTCTTGAGGCGACCGCCCCAGTCAAACTACCCGCCTGATACTGTCTCCTCGCCGGATAACGGCTCGGGTTAGCGTCCCAGAATAGTCAGGGTGGTGTTCCATTGGCGCCTTGCGGCTCCCACCTACGCTCTACAGACTACTCCAGAACGCAATACCAGGGTGTAGTAAAGCTCCACGGGGTCTTTCCGTCCTGCGGTGGGTAACCGGCATCTTCACCGGTGCTACAATTTCACCGAGCCTCCCGTCGAGACAGCGCCCAGATCGTTACACCATTCGTGCGGGTCGGAACTTCACCACATCCTCTGTTTCCAGAGGGGGTAGACTATCCCTTTTCCTCGCCGAGTACCCTTAGGAGATCTCGCTTGCTACGCTGACGCACACCCGCACTGTTCATCGCATACGCGAGGTCGATAATCTCGCGCAGGTGTTCGCGATTGAGATGAAGGTTTGCATGCACCTTCCGGCAAATACTGGCAAAGCGTTCGAAGTCCTCTTTCTTCGCGCCTTGCAGCGGATACCGTTCAAAATGGGGTATCACCTGTCGCATCAGGTCGCGAATGGACCGAACTTCGTATTTGTAAGTTCGGTCGGCTCGACTATAGCGGATTCCGCCACAGCCGAAGAACTTCTGCACGCTTTGCAGCAAGTGCAGGTCGCGCTGGTTTAGCGACAGGCTGAAGGAAGGTCGGGTTTCGATGCCCACCTTCAGTCGTTTGCGCAGGGTAAAGGACACATGGAAGCATCCTTCGCCTTCGCACAGTCCTGTCACGTACCAGCCGTCGAGTTCGGGCGTGTTGTGCGTCATCGCGAGTCTCCATAGGCCCCACTTCCTTGCTTTGGCAAGGGGCGAGGAACCGGCATTTTGCGCACCTGTGAGAGGCGCGCCTCCCCTTTCGGGTCAGTCGTTACGGGGTTCCCTGCGCGGGAACTTCCCTCGGGATTACCCTGCCTGTGGGGCGAGGGCTTCCCCGATATGAGCCGGTTTAGCGCTGCGCCTTGCGGCGTCAGCGGGGCAAGTCCAGGCTTACCCGACTAGGAATTTCGCTACCTTAGGACCGTTCGACCTGTTACGCCCCAAACTGGGGGGTGGGATTGGTTACCCACTCTGCCTGTCGCCAGGCAGTCCGGACTATATCATCCCCCACCACCGGTGGGAGTCTGGCGTATAGTCTCTGAGGATTCTCTGGGCTGAAATCGCGCAAGGATTTCAGCATCGCTGTAACGTCGTTTGCCGCCATCGCTCATCTGCTGGCGTATCCACAAGATTTCGCGGATACCTTCTTCCGTGAGATGCCGCCCCTCTTGCACCAGTTTCGCGATTTTCTTGAATTTTGCGAAGTCACCTTTCTTCTTTGCCGACAGGAAGCCAAACCTTTCAAAGAACGGGATGACGTGGTTCACGATGGAGTTAAGGTTGTTCACCTCGTAGCACCACACGCCGTCCGGTCGGCTTCGGAGTGTGCCGCACTTCAGGTGCCTTTTGAACAGAGCCAGTATCACTCTGTCTTTTTGCGACACGTTGAAGCACAGCGACACTTTCCACGGCTGGCTCGTGTCGTTGCGTGGGCGAAAGGAGACGTGGAAGCTTCCTTCGCCGTCCGCGAAGCCAGCCAGATAGTACCCGATGTGGGGCGGTATCTTTTTGACGTCCAGCATCCCAGAGCCTTTCCTGCTGATAGTCTGCACCGGACGCGTTGTCACTGTCCTGCTGATTGCGGGACAGTAGCGCCGGATACTCCAGACTTCCCAGCATATAGCCAGATTTTACAACTACAGGGTCCTGACCTATAGTTACGGCCGCCATTCACCCGGGCTTCGGTTTGAGGCTTTGGCTTGCGCCGAACCCCTCCCCTTAACCGACGGGCATTGGGCAGGTGTCACCCCCTATACGTCGCCTTTCGGCTTCGCAGAGAGCTGTGTTTTTGGTAAACAGTCGCCTGGGCCGTTTCACTGCGGCCACCTTGCGGTGGCGCCCCTTCTCCCGAAGTTACGGGGCCATTTTGCCTAGTTCCTTAACGGGAGTTCTCTCGCGCGCCTGAGTATCCTCTACTCGCCTACCTGTGTCGGTTTGCGGTACGGGCAGGACAGGCACTCCTTAGAGGTTTTTCTCGTCCGGAGTCTGCCCCACTTCGCCTTGGCCGTAGCCGCGGCTCGTCCCTGGGCAGAGGCTAGCGTGTGGCGGATTTGCCTACCACACACCTCCAACCAGGGAACGCGGTCAACCAACCCCGCGCTTGGAGCTTTCCCCGGCGTCACCCCATCGTACAAACGCGCCTGCCTGGTCACGGAATATCAACCGTGTGTCCATCGCCTACGGCGTTTGCCCTCGGCTTAGGCCCGACTGACCTCAAGAGGACGAGCCTTCCTTGAGAACCCTTAGGCTTTCGGCGGACGGGATTCTCACCCGTCTTCTCGCTACTCATGCTGGCATTCGCACTTCTGCACGCTCCACCAGTGCTTCCGCTCTGGCTTCACTGCGTGCAGAACGCTCCCCTACCGCTCTCCGGTTACCCGGAGAACCCGCCGCTTCGGTAGCACGCTTGAGCCCCCTTACATTATCGGCGCAGAGCCACGTCGACCAGTCAGCTGTTACGCACTGTTTAAAGGATGGCTGCTTCTAAGCCAACCTCCTGGTTGTCTATGTGGCTCCACATCCTTTCACACTTAGCGTGCATTTGGGGACCTTAGCGGGCGGTCTGGGCTGTTTCCCTCTCGACTATGAAGCTTATCCCCCATAGTCTCACTGCTGCGCTTCATCTGCCGCCATTCGGAGTTTGGTTGGGTTTGGTAACCTGGTGAGGCCCCTAGCCCATCCAGTGCTCTACCTGCGGCAGAAAACACGCAACGCTGCACCTAAATGCATTTCGGGGAGAACCAGCTATCTCCGCGCTCGATTGGCATTTCACCACACTACCCACAGCTCATCCGAGCCGTCTTCAACCGACACCGGTTCGGGCCTCCACGAGGTCTTACCCCCGCTTCACCCTGGCCATGGGTAGATCGCGCGGTTTCGGGTCTACCGCACGCGACTAAACGCCCTATTCGGACTCGGTTTCCCTGCGGCTCCGGCACGGAGTGCCTTAACCTTGCCGCGTACGGTAACTCGCCAGCTCATTCTGCAAAAGGTACGCCGTCACCCTATGGATAGGGCTCCGACTGTTTGTAGGCACACGGTTTCAGGTTCTATTTCACTCCCCTCCCGGGGTGCTTTTCACCTTTCCCTCACGGTACTGGTGCGCTATCGGTGGCAAAGGGTATTTAGCCTTACGCCGTGGTCGGCGCAGATTCGCACAGAGTTCCTCGTGCTCCGTGCTACTTGGGATCCCCACCGGGAGATCGCTCCGTTTTCGCGTACGGGGCTGTCACCCTCTATGGCGTGCCGTTCCAGGCACTTCTGCTAACGGGCGATTTTGTCACTCCCTGCGGGACGGTGCCATCCCGCTGGTGGGTCCCGCTACCCCGATAGGGCAACGCTGCCCGCTTTGACACCCTATCGGTTTGGGCTGTTCCCCGTTCGCTCGCCGCTACTAAGGGAATCGCATCTGCTTTCTTTTCCTCCGGGTACTAAGATGTTTCAGTTCCCCGAGTGCCCTCCACACCGCCTATGGATTCAGCAGTGGGTGACCGTCCATTACGACGGCCGGGTTACCCCATTCGGAGACCCTCGGATCACAGCCTGTTTGCGGCTCCCCGAGGCGTTTCGCCGCTGACCGCGTCCTTCATCGGCCCTTTGCCCCAAGGCATCCACCGTGCGCCCTTTGTAGCTTGACCGGCATACTCAGACGCTTTGCCCGGTTTTGATGCCGAACCCCTATGCAACTTTCAAGGTGCTCACATCTTGGGCGGGTTCACGCTGTCCCCCGCCTGCAGGCATCTATTATACCACAACAGGTACTGCCTGTCAACGTCATCAGTGTGGTGGAGGCTAGCGGATTCGAACCGCTGACCTTCTGCGTGCAAAGCAGACGCTCTCCCAGCTGAGCTAAGCCCCCGCGCGATGGTGGGCCTAGATGGACTCGAACCATCGACCTCACCCTTATCAGGGGTGCGCTCTAGCCACCTGAGCTATAGGCCCGCTTCGCGACAGAAAGGGGAGGCTGACGCCTCCCCTTGACGCCACACGCTTTGTCAAGGAGCTTCAGCCGCCACGAACGCTATGTTTCCACGTGCGCTTCATACAGGCGGATAGGCAACTCCTTCAAAACTAGGCAGAGAGAGCCTTGCGGTCTTGCCAGACGCTCGACCTAGAGACCGCGCCTCCGAGGAGGCGGGCGGGTCTCCTTAGAAAGGAGGTGATCCAGCCGCACCTTCCGGTACGGCTACCTTGTTACGACTTAGTCCCCCTTGCCCCCCGCACCCTCGGCCGCTCCCTCCCTTGCGGGTTGGGCCACGGACTTCAGGTGCAGACGACTCAGGTGACTTGACGGGCGGTGTGTACAAGGCCCGGGAACGTATTCACCGCAGCATAGCTGATCTGCGGTTACTAGCGATTCCGGCTTCACGCAGGCGAGTTGCAGCCTGCGATCTGAACTGAGGGCGTATTTTTGGGATTGCCTCCGCCTCGCGGCATCGGAACCCTTTGTTGCGCCCATTGTAGCATGTGTGAGGCCCCAGGCGTAAGCGCCATGCCGACTTGACGTCATCCGCTCCTTCCTCCCGGTTACCCGGGCAGTCCCCCAAGAGTGCCCGGCATGACCCGTTGGCAACATGGGGCGCGGGTTGCGCTCGTTGCGGGACTTAACCCAACACCTCACGGCACGAGCTGACGACAGCCATGCAACAGCTGTGCACACGTCCAGGTTACCCTGGAGGGCCCTGTTTCCAGGGCTTGCGTGTGCATGTCAAGCCTGGGTAAGGTTCTTCGGTTAGTATCGAATTAATCCACATGCTCCACCGCTTGTGCGGGCCCCCGTCAATTCCTTTGAGTTTCAACCTTGCGGCCGTACTCCCCAGGCGGAGCGCTTAATGCGTTAGCTACGGCACTGGCGGGGTCGAGACCGCCAACACCTAGCGCTCATCGTTTACAGCGTGGACTACCGGGGTATCTAATCCCGTTCGCTCCCCACGCTTTCGCGCCTCAGCGTCAGTAGTAGGCCAGGGAGCCGCCTTCGCCACCGGTGTTCCTCCCGATATCAACGCATTTCACCGCTACACCGGGAATTCCACTCCCCTCTCCTACACTCAAGCCGCGCAGTTTGAGGAGCATTTCCTCGGTTGAGCCGAGGGCTTTAACTCCCCACTTACGCAGCCGCCTACGCGCGCTTTACGCCCAGTAAATCCGGGCAACGCTCGCCCCCTACGTTTTACCGCGGCTGCTGGCACGTAGTTAGCCGGGGCTTATTCGTCCGGTACCGTCAGAACTTCTTCCCGGACAAAAGCGGTTTACATCCCGAAGGACTTCATCCCGCACGCGGCGTCGCTGCATCAGGGTTTCCCCCATTGTGCAAGACTCCCGACTGCTGCCTCCCGTAGGAGTCTGGGCCGTGTCTCAGTCCCAGTCCGGCTGGCCGTCCTCTCAGACCAGCTACCCGTCGCCGCCTTGGTAGGCCGTTACCCTACCAACTAGCTGATGGGCCGCAAGCCCCTCCCGAAGCCCCTTGCGGGTTTTACTCACACAGAGATGCCTCTGCGTGGGCACATCCGGTATTAGCAGCCCTTTCGAGCTGTTATCCCGGTCTTCGGGGCAGGTTGCTTACGTGTTACTCGACCGTTCGCCGCTAGGTTCGGAGCCGAAGCTCCTCCCCCCGCTCGACTTGCATGTCGCAGGCACGCCGCTAGCGTTCGCCCTGAGCCAGGATCAAACTCTCCATCGAAAGTCTATACCACTACCCAACCGGGTAGGGATTTGCGATGGCGTAAAGTCTTCGCCTGGCGTCCGACCTCAAGGCTTCTACCCTCTGCCTAGTTTTCAAGGAGCTACCGTTCTCTCTGTCGCGGATAATAATATACACCACATCTCCGCGATTTGTCAACGGTTCCAGCAAGATTTTTAAGGAAAATTTTTCCCCTCGCGGAGGAGCTTTCCCCCGCGTCTCGCCAACCAGTATTATACCACAGTTTTCGCGCAATGCACGGGCTTGACAAAGAATTTTTCTTCGACCGCCTCAAGGCAGCTCCACGAGGTCGTCAAACCCGATCCACGCGTAGGCAGTACCGTCTTCGGCATCTACCGCCTTGAAACGCACCACCCTCCCTTTTAAATCGGAAACATCCCACTCGTTCTTTACAAACAACC
>Ga0209691_1000685_pt1 | contig 22631 bp, 19 predicted proteins | sample YNPMSBMetaG_FD_187120 | JGI IMG/M metagenome (GOLD analysis project Ga0209691, IMG submission 187120) | Anoxygenic and chlorotrophic microbial mat microbial communities from Yellowstone National Park, USA - YNP MS-B MetaG (SPAdes) (version 2) ... | reverse complement strand
CCACGACTGGGAACCCTTCTGTGTAGACCCTCTAAAGCCCGAGCTGGGGCAGGAGATCACCCTGCGCTTGCGCACACCGGCTAGGGCCGGCTTCCTGATCCTCGAGCGCTACGGCGAGGTGGAGCGCCGTCCGATGAAAAGGGTGGCGGGGGGGCTGGAAATCCGGCTGCCGCTGTATAACTCGCCCCTGCGCTACTGTTTTTTCCTAAGCGAGGAGAAAGCCTACCTCACGGCAGAGGGGCTGCGCGGGGCCATGCCCCGCTACGATAAGTTTTTTCACCTGCTGGCCCAGCCCACCGCGCCCGACTGGGCAGTGGGGGCGGTCTTCTACCAGATCTTTCCCGACCGTTTTCGCAACGGCAACCCCGGCAACGACCCCCAGACCGGCGAGTGGCTGTACATGGGCCGACCCATCGTGCGCAAAGAATGGGATGAACCTCTGAGCTACGGGCCGGGCGAGGGGCCCATCCAGCACTATGGGGGCGACCTCGAGGGCATCCTGGAGAAGCTCGACTACTTGGAGGAACTGGGCATCGAGGCCCTTTATCTGACCCCCACCTTCCCTGCGGGCTCCAACCACCGCTACGACGCCAGCGACTACCACAACGTGGACCCTCACTTAGGCGGTAACGAGGCCTTCCAAAGGCTGCTCGAGGCCCTGCACCAGCGGGGTATAAAACTGGTGCTGGACGGGGTGTTCAACCACATCGGCAACACCCACCCCGACTTCCAAAAAGCCCTGCAAGACCCTACCGCGCCCGAGGCCAAAGAGTTTACCTTCTATGCCGACGGCTCGTATGCCGCCTTCCTTGGGGTCAAGACCCTGCCCAAGCTGGATTATGCCAGCCCCCTGGCCCTCGAGCGCTGGGTGGATGGCCCCCACGCCCCGGTGCGGCACTGGCTGCGTAAGGGGGCTGATGGCTGGCGGCTGGACGTGGCCCACCAGATCGGCGAAGGGGGCACCGACCGCCGCAATGCCGAAATTCTGCGTCTGATCAAACACAACAGCCTAGAGGAAAACCCACAGGCCTTCGTGTTTGGCGAGCTGTTCTTCGATACCCTGCCCACGCTAAGGGCCCACACCCTGGATGGTGCCATGCACTATGCCGGGTTTGCCAACCCCCTCATGGAGTGGCTGTCGGGCAGGAATGTGTATGGCTGGGAGGTGTCGGTCTCGACCCAGGAGCTTTGGGACACCTTGTGGGATCACTACAGCGCCCTGCCGCTCCAGCTACGCCAGAGCATGTACACCCTGATCAGCAGCCACGATATTCCCCGGGCCCTCTGGCGGCTAAGGGGGGATGTGGCGCGCTTCAAGCTGGCCTTGGGCCTGCTGCTGACCTTTCCTGGAGCACCGGGCCTCTACTACGGCGACGAGATCGGGCTCGACCAGAACAACCCCTACCACGATTGGAACGGCGACCCCATGTGCCGGGGTACCTTTCCCTGGGATGAACAGCGGTGGAACCAGGAGGTGCTGGCTTGGTGCAAGACGCTTATCCGACTCAAAAAAACTGTTCCGGCCCTGCGCCGGGGGGGCTTACAGCCCTTGCAGGTTTCGGAAAAACTGCTGGCCTTCAAGCGCCTGTACCAGGGGGAAGAGGTCTGGGTCTACGCGGCCCTCGAGCCCACTGAGATTGAGCTACCCCATTCAGAAAACCTGCTTACCGGCGAGACCCTGGAGGGCCCTGTCCGGCTGGAGGGGCTGGGGGTATTCCGCCTGCACCAGAAGTAACCCAGGTCGTATCCCGTCCTGCGCCCTGGGCTATACTGACGCTCTGGGTATGCTCAAGGTTATCAAGTCGCTGGACTTTGACCAGGTTCGCCAGGCCTTGGCCGAGCGGGCCTCCACCTCTATGGGCCAGGAGGCCTTGCAGGCGCTGGCGCCCAAGGCCACCCTCGAGGAGGCCCAGGCCCAGCAGGACGTCGTGGCCGAGGCCCTGGCTTACCCCTACCGGCTAGGGGGCATCTCCGATCTGCGCCCTGCCCTGGCGGCGGCACGAAGAGGGCTCCGGCTGGAAGGGCCCCAGTTGCGGGAGGTGGCGGCCAGCCTCGAGGCCGCCTTAGCCCTGCGGCAAGAGCTACTGGAGGTTGGCAAGCAGCTCAGGGTCCTAGCAAGCCGGATCGGCGAACACAGCACCTTTTTGCAGCGCGTGCGGGAGTGCCTCGACGAGGTGGGCAACGTGCGCGACGAGGCCACCCCAAGGCTCCGGGAAATTCGTCGGCAGGTGAACCCCCTGCGCGAGCGCATCCAAGAGCGGCTATATACCCTCATGGATCGGCATCCGGAAGCCATCCAGGAGCGCTTTGTTACCCTTAGGCGCGGCCGTTTCGTGATACCGGTCAAGACCAGCCACCAGCACAAGCTATCGGGCATCGTGCTTGATCAGTCCGATTCGGGGCTCACGCTTTATATCGAGCCTGTCTCGGTGGTACCCCTCAACAACCAACTCGCCAAGCTCAAGCTGGAGGAAGAAGCTGAGGTCAACCGGGTACTCTTCGAGCTGTCGGCCCTCCTGGCCCAAGACCTCGAGCTCGACCAAACCCTGCGTGCCCTTACCGAACTCGATGTGGCCCAGGCTGCAGCCAACCTAGCCCGGGACTGGAAACTGGTGCGGCCCCGGCTAAACCAGGAAGGCCTATACCGGCTGGTAAAAGCCCGCCACCCCCTGATTGCCAATCCTGTAAGCAACGACCTCGAGCTCACCCCCTCGTGCAGAATCCTGCTCATCACCGGCCCCAACATGGGCGGCAAAACCGCGCTCCTGAAGAGCTTGGGCTTGGCAGTGCTGATGGCTCAGTGCGGGCTGTTTGTGGCCGCCGAGCAGGCCGAGCTGGCCTTCCCAGATCAGCTTTTTGTGGACATTGGCGATCAACAGTCTATCCAGGAGAACCTCTCGACCTTTTCCGCACACGTCCTCGGGCTCAAAGAGGTGTTGCAGAAGGCCAACCCCAACAGCCTAGTGCTGATTGACGAGCTTGGCAGAGGCACCGATCCCGAGGAGGGGGCGGCCCTGGCCCAGGCTTTTGTGGAGGGGCTTTTGGCCAAAGGGGTGCGTGGCCTGATCACCACCCACCTTTCCCCCCTCAAAGCCTTTGCCCAGGACACCCCAGGGGTGCAGAATGCCTCGATGCGCTTTGACCTGGAGCGCCTGCGCCCCACCTATCAGCTGATGGTAGGAGCGCCGGGGCGCAGCTATGCCCTTTCTATTGCCCGACGGCTGGGCTTTCCGCAAGCACAGCTCGAGCGGGCCCTGACCCTCCTGGGGCCCGAGGGAGGGCGGCTGGAGCGGCTGCTGGCCTCGCTCGAGGCCGAGCGGGAACGTCTGCGAGCCCAGATTCAGGCTGCCCAAGCCCAACAACAGGAAGCTGCCCGTCTGCAGCGAGAGCTGGCCCAGCAACTGGCTGAACTGGCACAGCACAAAGAACGGCTGCTCGAGGAAGCCAGAGCGCAGGCCCAGCAGATAGTGAAAGAGGCCCAAGAGCGTGTCCGCCAAGCTCGAGAGCGCGGCAAAACCCAAGGCCAGGGCCAGGCCCTACAGGAACTCATTCAACTCAGAAACCGCTACCAGCGCCCAGAAAAGGCCCCCCCTCTCACCCCCAAACTACAGGTGGGCGCGGTGGTAGAGGTGCCCGAGTACGGCGAAGCGACTGTGGTGGAACTGCGCGGGCAGGAAGCAGTTTTACAGATGGGCGCAGTACGCCTCAGCATGCCGGTTGCACAGCTAAAGGCCTACCTCCCCTCCAAGAGTCAATCGTCGGGAGGCCGCACGGTGTACAAGGCCAAAATTCCCAGCGAACTGAACCTAAGGGGCCTTACGGTAGAGGAGGCCTTGCTGGCAGTGGACGATTTCCTGACAGAGGCAAAGGCCACCGCCACTACCCCTGTTCGCTTGCTGCACGGCAAAGGCACCGGAGCGCTGCGAAATGCGCTGCGCGAATCCCTCAAACGCGACCGCCGGGTGGAGCACTTCCACGACGCGGTCCCCTACGAGGGCGGGCACGGCGTAACCGTGGTGCACCTACGCCTTTAGTGGCAAGCCCGATACCAGCCCCCTGCGAAAATCTGAAAAGTAGCCCATCAGGCCAGCTGGGGGTGTGGAGCCGGAGCCTTTTTTAGAGAAACACTGAAAACTGAGCCCTTACCCAGTTCGCTTTCTACCCAAACCCTGCCCCCATGCGCCTCCACAATCGAGCGCACAATAGCCAGTCCTAAACCGCTACCACCGCGTTCGCGGTCGCGGGCTTTGTCCACCCGGTAAAAGCGCTCAAATAGATGGGGAAGGTGCTCTTTGCTGATGCCCTCGCCGTTATCCTCCACCCGGATCACCACCCGTTCCGCCAGATCGAGTACGGTTAGCCCGATCCAGGTAGAGTTGGCCTTAATAGCGTTGGAAACCAGGTTAGCAAGCACCTGGTGAAGCCGTTCGGGGTCGCCCAGTACCCAGACGTGGTCGGGGGCCTGCACCTCGATCCGGCCCTCGAAGCTCTTGCCGTACTCCTCTTCGATCTCGTTTAGAACGGTTTTCAGGTGAACAGGGCCTAGCTCGATCCTCCAACTGCCACTTTTGGACAGCTCAAGCAAATCCCCCACCAGCTTCTGCATCCGCTCCGACTCACGCTTGATGATCTCGAGGCTCTCCCGCTGCTGCTCGGTAATCTGCGTCCGCCGCAGCAGGTAGTTGACGTGCCCCAAGATGGCGGTTACTGGGGTTCGCAGCTCGTGGGAAGCATCGGCCAAGAAACGGCCCTGGGTCTCCCAGGACCCCTCCAGGCGCGTGAGCATGCGGTTGAGTGAGTTGACCAGTGAGGTCACCTCATTGTGGCCCTCGAGCTCGGGTAGCTTCTCAGGTTTGTTGCTGACCTGCTCGGCTTTTTTTGCCACCCACTCTAAGGGCTCTAGGGTCTGTCGTACCAGCCAGAAAGCCAACGAGCCACCGAAAATCAGAACCAGCAGGGCAATGGCCGTATAGGTGCGGGCAAAATTGCTCAGGGCGCTCTCGATACCCTCGGTAGACTTGCCCACCATCAGGATGACCAGCTGAGGACCTTGGGGAATTCCAGCGATCTCCGTCTCCAAGCGCTCGGCTCGAAGACGCAGGGGGATCTGCGTGCCGTCCGGGCGGATGAGGTCGGTCTGGGTGTAGGAGCCACCAGCACGCAAAACCTCTTGCAAAACCTTCTCCGAAAGGATCAGGGTGGCCCCACCCATGGCCAGCGATTTTGCAAAGGGGATGGCTGCTCCCTGCAAGATATCGCTAGGGGTGGGATTAGGGAAGGGCACCCACAAGGCCTGGCCGTACACTGTGAGTGGCAGGCCCTCGAGGCTGCCTTGTTCACGGATGAGGCGCTGGGCCGTTTGAGAGGTTTCGATCAATTCCCGGCGCAGGTTGTCGTACAAAGTGAATTGCAGGCTACCGTAAACCGACCCCCCGATCAGCAACAAAGAAAAAGCCAGCAGGGCCAGCGTAAGCAGGGTGATGCGGCTGCGGAGGGTCATGGGTGCTTTTAGTGCCCTAGGTGCGGTTCTTGGTGCCTAAGTAGCAAGAGCCCTGCCTGAGTCCCTCACCAAGGTGCAGAGGCATACCTAATCCTCACGCAGCACGTAGCCCACACCCCGAACGGTGTGAATCAGCCGGCGCTCACCGGCGCCCTCGAGCTTCTTACGCAGGTAACCGATGTAGACATCCACCACATTAGAACCGCCCTGGTAGCCAGGCCAGACCTTCTCCTCTATCTCAAAGCGGCTGAACACCTTGCCCGGGCTCTTGGCCAGCAGCTCCAGAAGCTCAAACTCCTTGTTGGAGAACTCGATGCGCCGACCCGCGCGATAGACCTCACGGCCCTCGAGGTTGATGATCAGGTCGGAGACCCGGATTTCGCCGGTGATGGCGGGGGTTACCCGGCGCAGGTGGGCACGGATGCGGGCCAGTAGCTCCTCAATGCTGAAAGGCTTAACCAGGTAATCGTCGGCGCCAGCGTCCAGCCCCTCTACCTTATCCTCTACCCGGTCCTTGGCGGTAAGGATGATGATGGGCACGTTGGAGGTCTTGCGGATGCGGCGGGCTACCTCGAGGCCATCCATTACCGGCAGCATCAGGTCCATAATGACCAGGTTGGGGTTGGTCTCACGGAAACGTGATAGGCCCGTGATGCCGTCGTAGGCCACCTCGGTGCGGTAGCCTTCGGCCTGGAGCTCGAGTTCGATAAAACGGGCGATGTCCTTTTCGTCTTCAACGATCAGGATTAGGGGTTGATCTATTCCTTCCATATCGGTAGGGTAGCCGTACTTTTCATGAGAAACATGGCTTTTCCACTAATAAAAAGTTCATGTGGTGGCTTTTTATGAGAACAAGGCCGCAGTTGCCTGGAGAGTCCCCAGGCCCGCTGCCAGGCTAGGGCTTCGGACAAGGGGCAGCAAGGCCCCGCGCCTACACCCGGAACTTCTGCTCGAGCTCTCTGGCAAAAGCGTGGTTGGTGTAGTCGAGCGTGACAGGGGTGACGGAGATATAACCCTGCTGCACCGCCCAGAAATCGGTACCTTCTTCCAGTTCAGCGGTGGGCTTGCCTGCTACCCAGTAGTAGGGACGTCCCTCAGGGTCTTCCCGCTCGACGATGGTGTCTTCATACCGGTGAGTAGAAAGGCGGGTTATCCTGAAGCCCCGCGGTGTCTGATTAGGGAAATTCACGTTAAGCAAGGTTTTCCTGGGCAGGCCGTGCCTCATCACCCAGCGCGCAATAAGCACAGCGTACTGGGCCGCCTCCTCGAAACGCAGCTCCTCACCGGAGGCATCAAGGCTGAAGGCAATCGAGGGTATCCCCATCGAGGCCCCTTCTAAAGCAGCCGCTACCGTGCCTGAGTGGGTCAGGTCGAGACCCATATTGACCCCGATGTTAATGCCTGAGACCACCAGATCGGGCCAGCCCAGCAGGCGGCTGCCCAGCACCACACAGTCTGCTGGAGTGCCGTCTACACGGTAGGCTGGGATCTCACCGAATCCTGCCGAGGCAGTGTGCTTGAAGCGCAGGGGGCGGCGAAAGGTGATGCTGTGGCCCACACCAGACTGCTCAACATCGGGAGCCACCACGTTTACTTCGGCAAGTTCCCGCAGGGCAAAGGCCAGGGCTTTGATGCCGGGGGAAAAGATACCGTCGTCGTTGGCAACCAAAATTCGCATACTCAACCAGCCTAAGGCCAAAGCGCTTAGGGGAAAAGAATTTCGCCTTAGCCCGCTGACTGTATGTGTGTGGCTTACAGCCCCATTCAAAGGGCAGCCTGCACTCATGAATCGCTACGGCCAGACCCTGTATAGGCCAGCACACGCTCGGCCACCGCTTTGCCCATGCGAAGCACCTCAGGCAAACCCACCCCACAATAAGCAGCACCGACTAGAAAAAGGCCCGGCAGGGTTTCGGCCCGAAGGGCCTCAGAAACCCGCTCCTGATGGCCTAGGGTGTAGCGGGGCAGGCCCTCTTTCCAGTGAAATACCCAGGTGTGGATTGGCTCGGGCACCCGGCCCCAAAGACGGACCAGGTCGCGTAAGGCCAGCCGGATAAGCTCCTCCTGCTCGGCTTGGAGGCCGGAGAAATAGCCGCGCACCAGGGCATAACCTTCGGGGGCTCTGCAAGGCCATTTTTGATCAACCCAGGTAAAACCGCGCACACTGAAGCCCCGCTGCGAGACCATAAGCACGCCATGGCCCTTTCTTGGCGGCAGTTTTTCCCGGGGGAAGGCAAAAGTAACGGTTGAAGAAGCACTGTAGGGGATCTGCCGCAAAGCTGAAGCTGCCTGCGGGTGCAGGGACTCCAGAAGGCGCCCGCTCACCCCTGCTGGTGTAGCCAGCACCAGCGCATCGGCCTGGAGGGAACCCTGTTTAGTGTGAATCCGCCACCCGCTGGCCCGCTCGAGGGCCTCTACCTGGGTGTTGAGCAGAATCTCTACTCCGCCCAACCGCGCCCTTATGGCCTCAACCAGGCTGCCTAGGCCCCTTTTGAGCGAAGCGAAAAGCTGTCCTTTTTCCCGACTGCCGCGCTCTTTACGCTGCCGCATGGCCCCCCGGATCAAGCTGCCATGCTGCTGCTCGAGGGCCTTGAGTTGAGGAAAGGCCGCCAGGGTAGATAGCTCGTAGGGGTCGCCGCCATAGATACCGCCTGTGAGGGGGGCCACCAGCCGCTCCCAGACCTGGCGGCCCAGCCTCCGCTGAATGAAGGCACCGAAAGGCTCGTCTTGTGCCGGTCCTTTGGGTATGAGGAGGTCGAGGAGGGCTCGAGCCTTACCAAAAGGGCTTAGCAGAGGGCTTTTGGCCAGGGCCCCCAGATCGCTGGGCACCACCATCTGCAAGCCTGCAGGAATCGGCAAGGCCTGGTGCCCATCGTGAATCAGGGCCGAGGGGTGGGCGGGTAGGGTTCCCACCACCTCACTTTGCAGCCCAAGCTGGTGCACAAGCTCCAGCGCCCAGGGCTTGTAACGCACCACCGCGTCCGGGCCCCCCTCGAGCAAAAAGCCGTTCTCGGCCACGGTGGTAATTTTTCCGCCCAGCCGGGCACCAGCCTCCAGCAAAGCAATCCGCAGATGGGGTGCAGCCTGGTACAGATGGTAAGCTACCGCAAGCCCCGCGGCCCCGCCCCCTACCACTGCCACGCTAGCCATTCTGGCCCACCGGCTCCACCCCAAAACGGGCCCACTCGCGCAGCACCAGGTCGCGCAGCACCTCGATGTAGTCGGGGTCAGCGTTGAGGCTGCGGGTACGCAAAAGGCGCAGGCCCAGCCGGGCAGCGGTGTTTTGCGCTTCATAGTCGAGGTCGTAGAAGACCTCGAGGTGATCGGAGGGGAAACCTACCGCTGTCACCACCACTTCGCTAAAACCTTGGTCTGCGGCCTCTTCAAGACGCTCGTTGATATCCGGCCCGATCCAAGGCTCAGGGGTACGCCCCGCCGACTGCCAGGCGGTATCCCAGTGCACCAGGCCTAGCTTTTGCGCTACCCGCTCGGCGGTAACGCGCACCTGAGCTTGATAAACCCCGTCCTGGGCCGATTTTTCCGGAATCGAGTGGGCCGTGAAGAGGAAAAGGGCCCGCTTGGGCTCGCGCAACCGCCAGAGCTGCTCGAGCACCCGCTGCGCCAAGGCCTGAATGTAGCCCGGATGGTCGGGGTAGGCCTCCACCATTTTGAAGGCAAAGGGTCGGCCCAGCTCGGCCAGGGCCTTTTCCACCTTCTCGCGGTACTCGGCGATGCTACGAGAGGAAAAATGCGGCGCGGCCACAATACCCACCGCCTGCTCAACCCCGTCCTGAGCCATGACCTGCACCGCCTCAGCGATAAAAGGGTGCCAGTGCTTGGTGCCCAGGTAGACCCGCGCCGGGCCTTTCACGCGCGGGCCGGGGGAGCTTTGCAAGGGCTGCGGATACAAGGGCAAGGTAGCGTTCAAAGCGGCCTCGAGACGCACCGCCTGAGCAAGGGTGATCTCGTTTAGGGGGCTGCGCCCGATCAGGTGGTAGCGCTCGGTCAGCTCGGCCAGTAGCTCCGGGCTAGGGGGCCGCCCGCGCCGGATATCGGTGTAGTAAGGCTCAATCTCCTCGCGCCGGTAGGGTGTGCCGTAGGCCATCAAAAGTACATTCATAGCTTCACCCCAAGGCCACTCAGGCCAGGTCATCTAGAACCTCACGGATGTCCTTCTTGATGCAGGTGAACATAGGAGTGTCACGCAAGGTGTACAAGCTGGCCTCGGTAAAGCGCAAACGCTGTACCAGGTCCAAAAACTCTTGCGGGTAGTTTGAGTCGAAGGCCACCACGAACTCTTGGTCGTCTATGCCATAGGAGTAGGAAGTGTTGAGCGTAACGCCGGTAAAGGGGGCCGAAACATAGATGTGCTCATCCATCATGCCCTGGCGGGCCTGAGGCGAGAGGCTATACCAGGCCCTGGTCTTTACAAACGGGTAGACGAACAGGTACTGGCCCTGCCCTGGCAAAAGGTGCACCCCCTCGCCCTCGGGGTTGAAACGGTCCACATAAATAGAGCGCTTCTGCATCGAGAGAAAGGAGTAGGGCTGGCTCAGATAGCCCGCCAGGGCGGTGCGGTTGAGCTCCCGCTGCATGGCCTGAAAGTCGGGCACGTTGAAACTGATGCGCCAGAGCATGAAGTCCACATCAGCCCGGGTGCCCACCAGGCTGTAGCTGCGCAGGATAAAGCCCTGCCCCCGGCTGGCCCAGCGCTCGCAGACTTGGGCAAACTCAACCTTAGCCGCCTCCACAAACTCGCGACTTTGTCTGCGAAACTCCGGGTCTAGCTTGAAAAAGGCATAGTTCATGAACTGCCGCTTGGCCTGATCTGGGGCTTTTCGGCTGATCAAACCTGCCGGGTCCAGATCCACCATGCGCCGGGTTTCCTTTTCTCTGTACTCACGGGTCTCCTGCTCACTCATGTAGACACCTCCGTGTGCCGGTTGAACTCACGAACCGCTTCGACAAGGCAGGCCACGTGTTCTGGGGGCGTGGTTCGAATAACCCCGTGGCCCAGATTGAAGATATGGGCACCTCCCAGCCCTGCCCTGAGCACCTTTTGTGCTTCCTGGGTGATGATTGCTGGAGGGGCCAGCAGAACCGCCGGGTCGAGGTTGCCCTGTAGGGTATGGGGCAGGAAATGGCGCACCTGGTCTAAGGGCATGCGCCAGTCCACGCTCACCACCTCACAGGACAGAGAGGCCAGCAGGGGGTACAGGTGCGAGGCCCCCACCGCCAGGTAGATGCGCGGCACGCCCAGGCCTGCCAGGGCTGAAAAAACCACCTGGTTATAGGGCAGGCCAAAGCTGCGGTAGACCTCCTGGTCGTGCAGGCCCGCCCAAGAGTCGAACAACTGAATGGCCTCGGCCCCGGCTTCGATCTGCATCCGCAGGTAGCGGATGGTCAGCTCGGTGAGCTTGTGCAACAGCCGGTGGGCCAGGGCGGGCTCCTGACGAAGGAAGGCACGGAAGTCCTCGTAGTCTTTCGAGCCGCTGCCCTGCACCAGGTAGGTGGCCAAGGTCAGAGGGGCCCCCGCAAAGCCGATGAGGGCTACGGGCTTGCCCATCAGTTCACGCCGCACCAGCCGTATAGCTTCGGCCACGAAGGGGGCGATCTCCTGGGTTTCTGGCAGCCGCAAAGCCTCAATCTGGGCTGGGCTGCGCAGCGGCTCGGCCACCACCGGCCCCGGGCTAAACTCGACCCGCACCCCCATGGCCGGCAGGGGGGTCATGATATCGCTGAAGAGAATGGCCGCATCCAGCGGGAAACGGCGCAGGGGTTGCAGGGTGATCTCGGCGGCCAGGTCGGGGGTGCGCACCATCTCCCAAAAGCTGGCCCGGGCCTTGATGGCACGGTACTCAGGCAGGTAGCGCCCAGCCTGGCGCATCAGCCAGAGGGGGGCTTGGGGGGTATCTTCCCCCCAGGCAGCCCGCAGGAAAAGCGAGGTGGCGCTCGAGGTATTCACGTTGGCTCCTGCTCCTTGGTGGGTGAGGCTTCGGGTCGGGGTTCTGGGTTGGGCGTAAAGCGGTAGCCCACCCCCCAAACGGTGTGAAAGTGCACCGGGTGGGCCGGGTCGGGTTCAAACAGGCGGCGCAGGCGCATGATAAAGTTGTCAATGGTGCGGCTGCTGGGGAAAACCTCCTGGCCCCAGACCCGGTCGAGAATTTCGTCGCGGCTGACCACCTCACCTGCCCGCTCCACCAACAGGCGTAGGATGGCCATCTCACGCTCCCCCAGGGCCTCTTTGCGTCCATCTTTTAGCTGGACAGTCCAGGCCCTGAAGTCAAGGCGATGCCCGGCGAACTCATAGGCCACCGCAGGGGTTTCGATCCGGCGGCGCAACAGGTTCTTTACCCGTAGCAAAAACTCGGGCAGGTGAAAGGGCTTGGCCAGGTAATCGTCACCCCCCACCCTAAGCCCCTCTACCCGCTCCTCGGGAGACTCCTTAGCCGAGAGGAAGAGCACAGGGGTGGTATAGCCTAAAGCGCGCATCTGTCGGCACACCTGAAGCCCATCCAGACCTGGCAACATCACGTCGAGCACCACCAGGTCCGGCTTCCAGGCGGCCCAGCGCTCGAGGGCCCTGTTGCCGTCGGGTGCGATTTCTACCTGGTAGCCCTCACCCTCGAGGTTGTCGGCCAGGGCCACAGCCAGGGCGGGTTCGTCTTCAACCAGCAGCACCCTCGCTACCCCACTGGATGGCAGCCTCATGCCGGGCTCCTTTCAGGGGCCAGGCCCTGGGCTTCGAGCAGAGGAAGGCTGAGCACAAAGCGGCTGCCCTGCGGCAAGGCCTCGGCCCAGACCCGGCCTCCCATCAGCTCGGTGATGCTCTTGACCAGGTAAAGCCCCAGGCCAAGCCCCTGGGTGCGGCGGGTCTGTTCATCACCCACGCGGTAAAAGGGCTCAAAGATCTGCCGCAGCTCGCCTTTCGGCAGGCCCACCCCCCGATCCTCGACCTCGAGCACCGCCTGGCTGCCCTCGCGGCGCAGGCGCACCCAGACCGGCTTCTGGGGCGCTGGGCTATATTTGACTGCGTTATCCAGCAGATTGGAAAGCACCAGGCTGAAAGCCTCAGGATCGAGGTCTACCGGAAGCGGGGTGGGCGAGGGCTCGAGGTAGAGGGTAGCGCCTCGGGCCACCAGGGTGTTTTGCTGCTGGGCCAGGCAACGGCTTACCGCTTGGTTCAAATCGTGGCGTTCGGGTTTGATCGTGCCCATCCCCTGGGCCAGCCTCGAGGTCGCCAAAAGCCGCTCCGAGAGGTCTTCCAGACGGTCTATCTCGTGGGACATGTGGGTCAGGTAGGCAAGTTGTTTTTCCCGGGAAAGCTCACGCATCTGCAAGGTTTGGGCCAGCAGCCGCAGGGTGCTGATGGGGGTGCGGAACTCGTGCGAGGCGGCCATCAAGAAGTTTTGCTGGCGGCGTTTGAATTCCTGCTCGCTTTTGAGACTGCGCCCGATGATGTACAGCCCAAAAAGCATCGCCAGCAAGAAAAAAGGGCCTTCGTAGGCAAGCATACGCAAATAGCGCATCTGCTCGCTGCGGTAGGCCTTTAGCCGCTCGGGGTTAACGTAAACCCGGTCGTCCTCAACCTCGAGGTGTGGGAAAGCCTGGCGTAGCTCGGACAGGAGCACCGCGCGCTTTTCTGGGGCTGTAGCCGCCCAGAGATGCTGTACCAGCGCAGCTTCCTGCAACCAGGTGGTTTCGGCGTATTCGATGTTCTGCTGGATGGTGTTGCGTTGAAAGCTGAGCCACCAGGCCACCTGGAACAGCAAAAAAGCCACCACCAGCCCAAAGGCCAGCCAGACCCAGCCCCGCGACCATTTGTTCAACCAGTGTGGCAAACCCACCTCCTTAAATCCAGCCCTGGGCCAGTGCTTCCAGGGCGTGGTAGCTGATGATCAGGTCGGCCCCGGCCCGCTTGATGGCCATAAGCGTCTCGCGCACTGCGCGGGCCTCCTCCAGCACCCCGGCCTGGGCTGCCGCCTTGAGCATGGCATACTCGCCGCTCACGTTGTAGGCTGCCAGGGGTAGCTGGGTTCGCGGGCGCAGGCGGGCCAGGATGTCCAAGTAGGCCAGCGCAGGCTTCACCATAAGCATATCGGCCCCTTCGGCCTCGTCGAGCGCGGCCTCCCGCAGGGCCTCGCGGGCGTTGCGGATGTCCATCTGGTAGCTGGCCCGGTCGCCAAAGCTGGGGGCGCTTTTGGCGGCCTCGCGGAAGGGGCCATAAAAAGCGCTGGCATACTTGACGGCATACGAGAGGATGCCCACCTCGGTATGGCCGGCTTGGTCTAAAGCCCGGCGCAGATAGCCCACCCGTCCGTCCATCATGTCCGAGGGGGCCACAAAATCGGCGCCGGCCTCGGCATGGGTAAGGGCCATGGCCGCAAGCTGGCGCAGCGAGCGGTCGTTGTCAATGCGTACACCCCGAGGGGTTTCTTTTAGCACCCCACAGTGGCCGTGGGAGGTGTGGGCGCACAAGCACACGTCGGTGTAAATCACCACCTCGTCCCCGAAGGCCCTGCGGGCCGCGCGGACGGCTGCCGGCACCGGGCCGTTGGGGTCGGCGGCGCTTTGGCCCTGGGGGTCTTTCCAGGTATCGGGCAAAACCCCAAACAAAAGCACCGAGCGCACGCCCAGCTTCAAGGCCCGTTCGACCTCGAGCAGGAACGTATCCACACTGTAGCGGTTGATCCCCGGCAGGGCGGCAATAGGTTCGCTCAGGCCTCTGCCCGGCATCACAAAAAACGGGGCTAGGAAGTCGGAAGGGCGCAGGTGGGTTTCGGCCACACTCTCGCGCAAAGCGGCGCTGGAGCGCAGACGTCGGGGTCGCTCAAGAAGTTCAGGGGCCCTTAGGAGTTCAGGGTTTTTCAGGCTGGACATTGCTCACCTCGAATGCGCGCTATGGTCTCCAAAACCGCCTCCACGCTGGGCCTTGGCACCAGGGTGTACGGCAGGCCCCGCTCAGACAAAGCCATAGCAGTGGTGGGGCCCAGGGCCAGCAAGCGGGCCTGGCCACCTACCGACTCCGGCAGGGCTTCGACCCCGGAGGGGCTGGCCAGCAACACCAGGTCGGGGGCCGGAAGGTCTTTTGGCCAGGGCCGGACCTGGGTCTGGTAGACCACCACGCTGTGCACCACGTAGCCAGCTTCCTGTAAGCGTTGGGCCAGCACCGGGCGGGCCCGGTTACCCTGGGGCAGCCCCACCAAACCAGTAGGCCTTTGGGCCAGAAAAGCCTCGGCCAGCCCCTCTGCGGTCTCATTGGGCGAGACCAGCTCTACCCTACCCCCGGCCTCTTCCAAAGCCCGCCGGGTGGCCTGACCCACCGCGCCCAGGCTGCGGCCCTTCAGGCTGCCTCCCAGCGTCAAAAGCGCCTGCACTGCGGCCACACTGGTAAACAGCCACCAGCGGCAGTCAAGCAGGGGCTTGAGATCGGCCTGCAGCACCTGGGTCTGGATCAGCGGCTGGCGCACCACCTCGAGGCCCATCGCCTCGAGGCGTTCTTGCAAGCCTGCCAGACGACCCTCGGACTGGGTCAGGGCAATTCGCATACCACCTCCGGGTTATCGGCCTTGATCTGCTGGAAAACCGCCTGGGCTACGGTCTCGGGCGAGGGCGCCTGGGCCTGGTAGCGCTTGCCTCCATACCAGGCTAGAAGGGTTAGGCCCTGCGGGGTTTCCTGGGCCAGTGCGCCCAGGGCCAGCTGGCAACCTCCAGCTAGCTTTCGCATCAGCCCCCGCTCAGCCGCTACGGTGCGGCGGGCCTGGGGATCATCCAGGGGCCCTAGCAGGGCTTTGAGGCGGTGGTCGTCCTGACGACACTCCAGGGCCAAGGCCCCCTGCGCTGGAGCAGGCACCAACAGGGTGGGCGGTAGCACCCGAAGGTATAGCCCGCTCAAGTCCAGGGCCAGCCGCTTGAGGCCTGCCCGGGCCAGCAAGATGGCGTCGTAATCGCCACGTCGGAGCTTATCTACCCGGGTGGGTACGTTGCCGCGCAGTTCCCTGGGCTCTAGATCTGGCCGAAGCTGCTTTAGCTGGGCCTGGCGCCGCACTGCGCTGGTGCCCACCTGGATTCCAGTACGCAGGGGCAGCGCCGGGGCCCGTTCATCCAGGGCGTGCGATCGAACCAGCAGAGCCTCACTGGGGTCTTCCCGTGGAGGCACGGCAGCGATCTCCAGACCCTCCGGAAAGGTGCTGGGCAGATCCTTGTAGGAGTGTACCGCCAGGTCGGCCTCACCTGCCAGCAGGGCTTCTTGCACAGCTTTGGTAAAGAAACCCTGGCCCTGCATCTGGGCGAAAGGTAGGTCTTCGCGGTCACCTTGGGTCTCCACCACCACCAGCTCGACTTGAACGCCTTGCCGAAGGAGCTTCTGCTTTACCCAATCGGCCTGCCACAAAGCCAAGCGGCTGCCACGGGTGGCGATGCGTACCCTAGCCATGATCCACCTGCCAAAGACCCGCTTCCTGCAAGAAAGCCTCTGCAGCCTCTGGGCCATGCCGCCGTGCCAGGCCACGCAAGCCCTTGGCTGGGAAGTGGGCAAAACGGTGGGCCAGCCGCTCGATCAGTTCCGGCTCCACCCACTCCCCTACCAGTTCGCTAAGGGTGCGGCGGTAGGCCTCGCGCATCCGGGTGATGGCCGGTGCTATGGCGCGTTCAGTCCAGTCCAGCACAACCTGTTCCAGCTCCTCGGCCACAATCAGCTCAGCCCGGGCTAGGTCGGCGCTTAGACGTGCACGGCGCTTCTCCCCCAGACGTTCCAGCTGGTTCAGATCCAACAACACCGCACCTTTGAGCGCTTCAGGGATTATGTTTCTGGGCATGCCCAAGTCCACTGCTGCTTTGAGCCGGGGCTGTTTTTGAAAGAAGTCGGCCCCTAGAAGCCCCTCCACCGGAGTGGCCGTCACCAGGGCGTCTAGCTGCGGAGGATGCATTAGGAAGTCCTGCAGCGACATGAACTGGGCCCCCAGCGACCCAGCCAGTGCCTGCGCTTTTTCGGGGGTACGGTTCACCAGCCATAGCTCAATCCCGGGCAAGGCTGCCAGGCTGCGGGCCGCCAGGCTGCCCATCTTTCCGCTGCCCACCACCGCCACCCGCGCGGGCCGGGGCAGAAGCGCCTCCAGGGCGGGCCGCGCCAGGCTAAACAGCGAGGTATTGGCCGGAGCCAGCTCAACTTCCCGACGCACCCGCTTGGCGATTCTCAGCGCGCTTTGAAAGGCAAAGCTGGTGAGCGGTCCCACGGTGCCTGCTTTTTGTGCGGCCTCGAGGGCCTGCCGCACCTGCTGCATGATCTGGTACTCACCTGGGTTCACCGAGTCAAGTGAGGCAGCCACCCGGGCCAGGTGCTCGAGCGCAGCCTCACCCTGGTAGGCGTAGCCCCTAGGGAGCTGGGGTGGAATCAGTTCCCTGCGCACTTGCTCGAGCGGCAACCCCTCCTTCAGGGCCAGCACCAGCTCGAGACGGTTGCAGGTGAGGAGGGGCACCCATTCCTCTGCCAGGGTAAAAACGGCTGGAGTATGGTTTTGCCACCAGGTGTTCCACAAAGTTAGGGCTTCAACCCCTCCCCGCCGCTGTGATACCCCGATCAGGGCCAGCCGCTCCATACAAGATTGATTATCAGTAGTAAAACGCTTAGAAATGTGTCACAAAATTGTCACACCAAGATTTGGGCGGCACTGACTTGTCCGCGAAGGGCCGGGGTGCTAAGTTCTGCACATGAGCCATTCTACCGCACGCTCTTTGGAGCTTTTTCGTCAAGCCCAACAGGTGATACCCGGTGGGGTGAACTCCCCTGTTCGTGCCTTCAAGGCTGTGGGCGGCACGCCCCGCTTCATCGCGCGGGCCCAGGGGGCCTACCTGTGGGATGCCGACGGCAACCGGCTGCTCGATTACATCGGCTCCTGGGGACCCATGATTCTGGGGCACAACCACCCGGCCGTAATGGCCGCTATCCAGGAGGCCCTATCCGAAGGATTGAGCTACGGGGCCCCCACCGAGCGGGAGGTGCGCCTGGCCGAACGGGTGCGGGAGGCCTACCCCAGCGCCGATCTGGTGCGCTTCGTGAGCAGCGGCACCGAGGCCACCATGAGCGCTTTAAGGCTGGCCCGGGGCTACACCGGGCGCGACCTGATTGTGAAGTTTCGCGGCAATTACCACGGCCACGCCGACAGCCTGCTGGTACAAGCTGGCTCGGGTTTGCTCAGCGGTGGTGGGGGAACCGCCAGAAGCGCACCCTCGAGCGCCGGGGTACCCCAAGCCTTAGCCGAACTCACCCTGGTGGTCGACTACAACGAGCCCCAGGCCCTCAAAGAGCTGTTCGAGCGGTACGGTGAGCAGATCGCCGCGGTCATCTTCGAGCCGGTGGTGGGGAATGCCGGGGTGCTGGTACCCACACCCGGGTTCCTCGAGGCCCTGCATCAGCTCACCCAGCAGTACGGGGCCTTGCTCATTGCCGATGAGGTGATGACCGGCTTCCGCCTGGCCAAAGGGGGCGCGGTGGAGCTTCTGGGCCTGAAGCCCGACCTGATCTGCTGGGGCAAGATTATTGGAGGGGGGCTGCCGGTGGGGGCTTATGGGGGCCGGGCCGAAATCATGCAGCAGGTAGCCCCCCTGGGCCCGGTCTACCAGGCCGGCACCCTGAGCGGGAACCCCCTATCTATGGCGGCTGGGCTAGCCACCCTAAAAACCCTCTTCCAGGACCCGCCCTACGCCCGCCTCGAGGCCTACGGAAAGGCCCTGGAAGAGGGCTTGCTGGCCCTTTTTACCGCCGCCGGGGTTCCGGTAGCCATCAACCGGGTGGGCTCCATGCTGACGGTCTTCTTCCGCGAAGGACCCGTACGAACCTACACCGATGCGGTTACATCCGACACCGAGCGCTTCAAGGTTTTCTTCCATGGACTTTTGCAACAGGGCGTTTACTGGCCCCCCAGCCAGTTCGAAGCGGCCTTCTTCTCCGTAGCACACGGTGAGGATGAGCTTGCCAAAACCCTGGAAGCCGCAGAACAGGCCCTAAAGCTGTCTGCGACAAGGTAAATCTTTTGGGCAGGGGCCATTTGCCACACAGTTGAACCGCCCGGCCCTGATTTCACCAGTCAATTGAGTCAAAATAAGCAAACTGTGCATCGAAAAGTAAACATACGGTCTATTTTCTACCAACAACAAGCCGCCCATTCGCTTTTGCTAGGAAAAATGTCTATTGGAGAGTAGCCCGCATTTCATACTGCCGTTGACACTGCACCATCCGTGTTTCTATACTCGGCCCAGGTGTTCTACAACACCGGGGAGGTTTCGCTATGTGGACTCGAGGACTGCTTCTCACCCTTTTGCTTTCCACCGGCCTGGGCCTGGCCCAGCCGCGCACCAACATACGCTTTACCCTGGACTTTGCTTTTCAGGGGCCCACTGCGCCTTTTTTGCTGGCCCAGGACAAGGGCTACTATGCCGCCGAGGGGCTGAATGTGAGCATTGACCGGGGCTTTGGCTCTGCCGACGCCATCAGCAAGATTGCCGCCGGCAACTACGACATGGGCTTTGCCGACTTCAACTCCCTGATCGAGTTCAACACCCGCAACCCTGCCAATCAGCTTCTGGCGGTGTTTATGGTCTACAACACCACCCCGGCTGCGGTTTTTGCCATCAAGGGCAAAGGCATTGCCCGCCCTGCCGACCTGGTGGGCAAGACCCTAGCCGCGCCCGCCGGCGATGCGGGCCGCAGGCTCTTCCCGGTGTTTGCCGAGGCGGTGGGCATAGACCCTGCCAGGGTCAACTTCATCAACGTGGACGTGCCGCTGCGTGAGCCCACGCTGGCCCGCGGCCAGGCCGACGGCATCACCGGCTTTTATTTCACCTCTTTCCTCAACCTGCGTAACGTGGGCGTCAAGCCCGAAGACATGGTCATCTTCAGGTATGCCGACTACACCCAGGACCTCTACGGCAACGCGGTGGTGGTGCGGCGCGACTTTGCCCAGGCCAACCCCCAGGCGGTGGCGGCCTTTTTGCGGGCCCTGGTCAAGGGCTTCAAAGACGTAATCGCCAACCCCGACGAGGGCATTGCGGCGGTCAAGCGGCGGGACGGTCTGATTAACGAGGCCCTCGAGCGCGAACGGTTGCTCCTGGCGCTCAATACCCACGTCCTTACCCCCGACAGCCGGGCCTTTGGGCTGGGCTCGGTGCGGCGGGAGCGGGTAGAGCGCAACATCCGCGCGGTAGCCAAGGCCTTCGACCTGGCCACCACCCTGAAGGTAGAGCAGGTCTGGAGCGAGCGCTTTTTGCCCCCCATCGCCGAGCGGCGGGTAACCGGCCCGGCGCGGTAATGAACTGAGGCAGGCCCTGGGGCGCTGTTGCTCACGCGCATAAGGGCTTGATGGGTGGGCAGGCTTTTGACCATTTATCCCAAGCGGATTAAACTCTAGGCCAAAGGACAAGCATGTCTTTTATTGAGCTCAGCAACGTTAGCCTGCGCTACGACAACGGTTACCTGGCCGTAGAGAGGGTCAACCTTTCCATCGCCCAAGGCGAGTTTGTGGCCCTGGTGGGGCCTTCGGGTTGCGGAAAGTCCACGCTTTTGCGGGTAATTTCCGGGCTGCGTCCACCCAGCACCGGCAGCGCTACTGTACATGGTCAGGTGGTTAAAGGGCCTGTAGCCAGCATCGGGATGGCCTTCCAGAACCCCACCCTGATGCCCTGGCGCACCATCCTGCAAAACATCCTGCTGCCCCTCGAGGTCTCTGCCAAGCACAAACAGTCCTACCGGCAGAACCCCAAGCCCTACATCGAGGCCGCCCGCGAGCTGATGGCCTCGGTGGGGCTTGCCGGCTTCGAAGAGGCTCGCGTTTGGGAGCTTTCAGGCGGGATGCAGCAGCGGGCCAGCCTGTGCCGGGCCCTCATCCACCAGCCCGAGATCCTGCTGCTTGACGAGCCCTTCTCAGCACTGGACGCCTTTACCCGCGAGGAGCTGTGGCAGGCTATGCAGGTGCTGTATATGAGCCGCAAGCCCACGGTCGTCCTGGTCACCCACGACCTGCGCGAGGCGGTCTACCTGTCCGACACCATCTACACCATGAGCACCCGCCCTGGCAAAATTGCCTATTCGCGCAAGGTGGAGTTTCCCCGCCCCAGGTCGCTCGAGCTCACCTACAGCGACGACTTTGCCCACATCGTGCGGGAGCTGCGCGAGCAGATTGGCGGGATGCGCACCCCGATCAGCGGTCTGAAGGGGGTGGGGGCATGAAGCGAAGCCGCGATACCCTGGTAGCGGCCGGGGCCAGCGTAGGTTTGTTCGTGGTCTGGGAGCTTGCAGTACGGCTTTTTAGGATTCCCTCCTTTGTGCTGCCGGCCCCGTCGCAGGCCATCGAGTCGCTGCTGCCGGTCTGGGGGGTGGTGATGGGGCATGCCTGGCAGACCCTCTGGACCACCCTGGCTGGCTTCGGAATTGCGGTGGTAACAGGGGTACTGCTAGGGGCCGCGGTGGGCACCTCGAGGCCTTTGAACCTAGCACTGTACCCTATCCTAGTGGGCTTCAACAGCGTGCCCAAAGCTGCTTTGGTACCGGTGCTGGTGCTGTGGTTTGGCATCGGCACGGTGCCGGCCATCCTGACCGCCTTTCTGATCTCCTTTTTTCCTATCGTAGTCAACGTAGCTACCGGGCTGGCGGCGGTGCCGCCGGAGCTGCGGGAGGTGCTGCGGGTGTTGGGCTCGAGCCGCCTCGAGGCCTTCACCCGGGTTTCCATCCCCTTCTCCCTGCCCTACTTCTTCGCCTCGCTCAAGGTGGCCATCACCCTGGCCTTTGTGGGCGCGGTCATCTCCGAGATTGCCGCCTCGCAAAAGGGCATCGGCTACATGATGACCTCGGCCAGCTCCCAGTTCAACGTGCCGCTGGTCTTTGGCGGGCTCTTGCTGATCGCCCTGATGGGCATTGCGCTCTATGCGGTCTTCGCCATCCTGGAGCGTCGGCTGGTGGGCTGGGCTTACCGCAACCAGAACGCCTGAAGATGAACCTCGCAGCGATTAACCAACTCTCCAGGGAGGCCTTTGTTGCGCAACTGGGCTGGGTCTTTGAACACTCCCCCTGGGTGGCCGAAAAAGCCTGGGAACACCGACCCTGGGCCAGCCTCGAGGCCCTGCACCACTCGCTGGTGCAGGTGGTGCGAGAAGCCCCCAAGGAGGCCCAACTGGCCCTGATCCGGGCCCACCCCGACCTGGGCAGCCGCGCCCGCATGGCCCAGGCCTCGGTCGCGGAGCAAAAGGGCGCCGGCCTCGACGCCCTCAAGCCCGCCGAGTTCGAGCGCATCCAGGCCCTAAACCGGGCCTATAGCGAAAAGTTCGGCTTCCCCTTCATTCTGGCGGTACGGGGCAAAAGCAAAGCCGAGGTCTTCAAGGCTATGGAGGAAAGGCTCCCCAACCCCCCCGAGCTCGAGTTCGAGACCGCCCTGGAGGAGATTTACAAGATTGCGCGCTTTCGCCTTGCCGAGCTGCTGGGCCAAGATTAGACTCAATTTGCGTAACAGCCATGGACCCTCTCCACCAAGACCGCCTGCGCATCATCAAATGGCCCTGGATTTTAGCCATCCTGGCCCTATTTGCAGTGGCCGTGGCCCTCACCCTGGCGGGCGGCTGGCAGGCCCACGCCCGCGAATGGCTCAACCTGATCGTGCGCTGGCTGCACATCATCTACGGCATCGCCTGGATCGGGGCCAGCTTCTACTTCATCTTCTTAGAGAACGCCCTCGAGCGCCAGGGCGTGCGGGCCGAGCTCTCCGGCAACCTCTGGGCCATCCACGGCGGGGGCATCTACTACCTGGAAAAATACAAAACCGCCCCCAAAGAGCTACCCAGATACCTGCACTGGTTCAAGTGGGACGCCTACCTGACCTGGGTCACGGGGTTCTTGCTGCTCGTCATCGTCTACTACGCCGACCCTCGCACCATCCTGCTGCCCCCTGGCAGCACCCTGCCCGGCTGGGCAGCCATTACGATTGCGGTAGGTAGCCTACTGATCGCCTGGCTGGTATATGCAGGGCTATCCCGCACCCAGCTTCTATACCGCCCGGCGCTGTTTCTGCTGGTGGGGGGGGTGTTGGTGGCGCTGGCCGCCTACCTGCTGGGGCAGATTTTTAGCGGGCGCGGCACCTTCATGCAC